>ENA-OREN01000028-OREN01000028.1-marine-metagenome-genome-assembly--contig:-NODE-28-length-186008-cov-5.679225_pt1 | contig 186008 bp, 162 predicted proteins | sample MGYA00248624_ERZ508555 | MGnify/ENA primary metagenome ERZ508555 (study PRJEB26222, sample SAMN06267773) | marine metagenome | isolation source: Saanich Inlet, British Columbia, Canada | place... | reverse complement strand
GTTAGAAAAAGAAGACTCTTCCTTTTGCTCACTCACTAAATATTAAATGCTGCCTTGACATCAGCAACGGCATCCAATTCTTCCCAAGGAAAGAGCTTGACTTCTTTGCTAATGACTTCTCCTGAACCATTCCTAAAGCTCTTGGTAACCACCTCCGTATTTCTTCCCATGTGTCCGTAGGCTGCAGTTTCTGAATAAATAGGTGTTCTAAGTTGAAAGCGCTGCTCAATGTCAAAAGGGCGTAGGTTGAATACTTGCCCCAATTTCTCGGCTATTTCACCATCGTTAAGATCAACATTTGATGATCCATAGGTATTGACGTAGAGTCCAACTGGATCTGCAACACCGATGGCGTATGCTACTTGCACAAGGATTTCATCTGCTACACCAGCCGCAACTGCGTTTTTAGCGATATGGCGTGTGGCATAGGCCGCTGAACGGTCGACCTTGGATGGGTCCTTCCCGCTAAATGCTCCCCCACCATGGGCGCCTTTTCCACCGTACGTATCAACAATGATTTTTCTGCCTGTTAATCCAGTATCGCCATGAGGCCCACCGATAACAAACTTTCCTGTTGGGTTTACATGATAAATGATGTCGCTATTGAACAATGCTTGAATGTGTTCAGGAAGTTGAGCTTTTACTCTTGGGACCAGAATGTTGATGACGTCTTCTTTGATTTTAGCCAACATGTTGTCGTCCTCAGAAAAGTCGTCATGTTGTGTAGAAACGACAATTGCATCAATTCTTTGAGGCTTGTTATTGTCACTGTACTCGATTGTAACTTGAGATTTAGAGTCAGGACGTAAATAGGTCATGTTCACACCTTCTTTTCGGATGGCTGCAAGCTCCTTTAGCAAGCGATGACTGAGGTCAACCGCCAAAGGCATATAGTTAGTCGTCTCGTTTGTTGCATATCCGAACATCATGCCTTGGTCGCCAGCGCCTTGTTCTTCCTTTGATTGACGATCAACACCTTGATTAATGTCTGGACTTTGCTCGTGAATCGCTGAGAGAACTCCGCATGAGTTTGCCTCGAACATATATTCACTCTTGGTGTATCCGATGTTCGAAATCACCGTTCTAGCAATGTCTTGAACATCGAGGTAAGTTTCGGTTTTCACTTCTCCAGCCAATACAACTTGTCCGGTTGTTACAAGTGTTTCGCACGCAATCTTGGATTCCGGGTCAAAGGCTAAAAAATGATCCACAAGGGCATCTGAGATAGCGTCGGCCACCTTGTCCGGGTGACCTTCAGATACTGACTCAGATGTGAATAGGTATGACATTCAAATGTTGTTTTTTAAACGGGTCCCAAATGTAACGGTTGAATAGGAGATTATTTGCCCTTGGTCAAATTCTTGAACACTTCTTCCAAACTCAATTCTTCGCGCTGAATTGTAAGGACGCTTAGATCTTGGTCCACTGCAAACTGGAAGACTGCTTGTCTAACGTCATCGTCAGGTTGGCTACCAATTAACCACACTGTTTCAGATACTTGTTTTGTATCGATGACTCCCGGAATTGACTTCAACTTATTGCTTTCAACTTTCTTATCAAATTCAACCTTGATGGTTTGCTTGCTCGGAGAACCAGTGAGATTGCCTGCTCGATCATTTGCTACTACGCTCCCGTGATTAATGATGATGACTTTGTCACATATTGCCTCGACCTCTCGGAGAATATGTGTGCTCAACATGACCGTTCTGTCTTTGCCAAGTGACTTAATTAGTTCTCGGATTTCCACGATTTGGTTTGGATCTAATCCGGTTGTCGGTTCATCGAGAATTAGGACTTCTGGATCATGAATAAGTGCGGAGGCAAGTCCAACTCGTTGCCTATATCCCTTACTTAAGGCTCCTATTTTTTTGTGTTGTTCTAGGGTTAGCCCAACCGTTTTAATGATGGATGAAATTTTGGTTTTTATGTCCTTTACTCGGTGAATTTGTGCCACAAATTCCAAGTACTCATGTACGAACATGTCTAGGTAAAGCGGGTTCTGTTCTGGGAGATAACCGACTCTATTTTTTACCTCAAGTTCAGCTTCAGCAACATCAAATCCGCACACTTCGACTTTTCCTTCATTAGCTGGGAGATATCCGGTAAGGATCTTCATCATAGTGGATTTTCCGGCTCCATTGGGGCCGAGAAACCCCACGATTTCTCCTTTGGCAATTTCAAAACTGACATCGTCGAGGGCTTTTTGCTCACCGTAATATTTGGTAATGTTTTGAACCTTGATGGACATGGGGCAAATTTAGGACTAGTTTTTATGCCTAAGAGATCAAATTATTGAATGGTCAGCTTGCATAAATTGTAAACCCGTGCCGTTGCTCGAACCCGCCAATTCCTTGGAGCCCACCGGTATGAATAAACAAGATTTTGGTACCAATTTCAAAGCTTCCTTTTTGGATCATATCAATAATCCCATATAGGGCTTTGGATGTGTAGATCGGATCCGTTTTGAGCCCGCCTTCATCATAGGTACTGCGCATGAATTGAATCAGGGCATCATTCCATTTGGCGTATCCACCGAAATGATATCCACCTTCAATGGAATATTGATTCTGGCGATAGCCTTGTAGTTCTGAGTCAATCTGTATCACATCTTCAAAAACAGTTGCATGCTTGTGCACTGGAAACCCAATTACTTTTTGATGAGGTGAAAGCGCTTTTAGGATGCCAGCTAAAGTGGTCCCCGTACCAACGGCCAATGCAATAATGTCGAATTCATCGCATTGTGCACCAATAATTTCTTGAGCTCCTGTTATACCTTCAAGATTGGCACCACCTTCTGGAATTATCAGTGGGTTGTTAAAGTCCTCCTTGAGCTTTTCTAAATAGCCAGGATCATCTTTCGACCGATATGTCGTTCGATCAATGAAAGAAAGTGTCATTCCGCATGACTTGGAATAGGATAATGTAGGGTTTAACGGCTGAGTCGATTCGCCTCTGATTATCCCGACACTTTGAATTCCCTCTTCCTTGCAGTAAGCAGCGGTTGCAGCAATGTGGTTTGAGTAGGCTCCTCCAAACGTCAGAATGCCTCCGTATTCTTCATTTTTTGCCTTGGCGATACTATACTTGAGCTTATACAGTTTGTTGCCTGAGATAATTGGGTGCATCAAATCATCTCGCTTGACGAATAGTTCCACTTCGTTAAGGGTTCGCAGGTGCTGAATTGGGACCGATTTCTTTATCACCCAACAAGGTTAATTGGATTCATTCAGAACTCGACTAAGTTTGGCAACCGAGATATGAGTAAAAATGACTTAGAAAAGGAAGACTACTACCTCAGTGAAGATGGTTTTATCATTTTCAAGGAGAGCTATCACCTGAAACGCGGTTACTGCTGTCAAAGTGGTTGCAAGCATTGTCCGTACGGATACGACAATCGTACAGGCAAGTTTAATCGGAAATAGAGCTTCTATCTTTGCCAACCATTTTCAAGATTATTCATGAGATTCAAAGAAGAACTAACGCAGGGGATTCCAAACGAACTTCCAAAAGCTAAGCCTCTTAACGCGGAGATGAGCCATGCTCCAAAAAGAAAGGAGATCCTTTCGAAACGTGAAAAGGAACTGGCTATTCGAAATGCGCTGCGCTACTTTCCTCAGCAATGGCACGGAGAACTCGCGAATGAATTTGCAGAAGAGTTGGTGACCTATGGTAGAATATACATGTATCGTTTTCGACCGTCATATGACATTCACGCGCGACCGATAGATGAGTATCCAGGTAGTTGTGCCCAAGCCAAGGCAATCATGCTCATGATTCAAAATAATTTGGATCCTCGCGTTGCGCAGCATCCAGAAGAGCTGATAACGTACGGTGGAAATGGAGCAGTTTTCCAGAATTGGGCTCAATACATTTTAGTGATGAAGTATCTCTCAGAGATGACCAATGATCAGACGTTGCACATGTACAGTGGCCATCCGCTTGGATTATTTCCGAGTCATTCAGATGCCCCGAGGGTCATTGTCACCAATGGAATGATGATTCCGAATTATTCGAAGCAGGACGATTGGGAGAAGTTCAATGCGTTGGGAGTGACGCAGTATGGTCAAATGACAGCGGGCAGTTATATGTATATCGGACCGCAAGGAATTGTGCACGGAACAACGATAACTGTTTTGAATGCAAGCAGAAAAATTGGAGGTCAGCCAGAAGGAAAGCTGTTTGTAACAGCGGGTCTTGGTGGTATGAGTGGAGCTCAACCAAAAGCTGGAAATATTGCTGGCGTAGTAAGTATTTCTGCTGAAGTTGATCCAATCGCTGCACATAAACGGCACGAACAAGGATGGGTAGATGAACTTATCGAGGATGTCGATCTAACAATTGACTGTGCGTTGGAATGGAAGGAGAAAGGTGAGGCCCATTCCATTGCATTCTTAGGCAACATTGTTACGCTGTGGGAAAGATTGGTTGAACGTGGTGTTCATGTGGAGATGGGGTCGGATCAAACTTCCCTTCATAATCCGTGGGCTGGAGGATATTATCCTGTTCAGATCGGATTTGACGAAGCCAAAGAATGCATGTCCAATGATCCAGAGAGGTTTAAAGACTTGGTTCAAGAAACGCTCCGTCGACATACAGATGCGGTCAACAAAATGAGCGACCGAGGAATGTACTTCTTCGACTATGGCAATGCATTCCTATTGGAAGCCAGCCGAGCTGGGGCAGACATCATGGCGGAAGACGGGATTGCATTCCGTTATCCGTCTTATGTACAGGACATCATGGGCCCAATGTGCTTCGACTATGGTTTCGGTCCGTTTAGGTGGGTATGTGCATCTGGTCGCCCCGAAGATTTGGAGATTACAGACCAACTTGCTTCTGAAGTATTAGAAAAGTTGAAAGCCGTTTCACCACCTGAGATTCAACAGCAAATGGCGGATAACATTAAATGGATTAAAGAAGCAGGGAAGAACCAGCTCGTTGTTGGTAGTCAAGCGCGGATTCTCTATGCTGATGCAGCTGGAAGAATAGGAATTGCCCAAGCTTTTAACGATGCCATTGCCACAGGAAAGATCGGACCAGTTGTGTTGGGGCGTGATCATCATGATGTATCAGGTACAGATTCACCATATCGTGAAACGAGTAATATATATGACGGTTCCCAATTCACTGCGGACATGGCCGTCCATAACTTCGTTGGCGACGGATTTAGAGGAGCAACATGGATCAGTCTTCACAATGGAGGAGGAGTAGGTTGGGGTGAGGTCATCAATGGTGGATTTGGAATGCTGTTGGATGGCTCAGAGGATGCATCAAGAAGATTAAAAATGATGCTCCATTGGGATGTAAATAATGGAATAGCAAGGAGAAGCTGGGCCCGAAACGACGAAGCCATATTTGCGATTAAGCGAGCCATGGAGTCCGAGCCTAAATTATCGGTTACCATCCCAGCTAAGGTCGATGATGACCATATTGAAGGGTTAGAACTCGATTAACCCCAGTTTAGAGGGGAAGTAGGTCTCCAGATCTTAATCTCAAGTTCAAATGCTATGTGTTGATGTTCAATGCGTTGCCCGCCTGACTCAGCATTTGCTTGGACTGAACAGCACGAATGGAGTCAATGTTTTGGATTTGTCTGAGAACTAATGGTTGCTTTACTTCCAACGCATTGATACTAGGAATTTTGCATATTATTTAGTTAATTTCGCATACTCAAATCTACCTAGTTAGGCATGCGCATGATCTAGTCCCTTTGCTGGGGCGGCGTTTGGGAGTTAAATGAGATTATATGGAGCAAGAAGAAGACGTACAGCTATCGAGGAATGGGGGAGCGAATAAGAGATTGGTGAAACTTGCTGTTGTTGGCCCTGAGTGTTCAGGAAAGACCACCTTGTCAAAGGCCTTGGCTGTTGAGTGGAATGAACCAGTAGTGCCAGAATATTCGAGAGAATACCTTGAAGATTTAGGTAGGAATTACAACCAAGACGACTTGCTCGAAATTGCAAAAGGACAGCTCGAGAAAGAATACGAAATTGCAGATGATGCAAACTACTTCTTGATTTGTGATACCAATACATTGGTTGTCAAGGTTTGGGCTGAGGTGAGATTTGGCCGAGCCCAAAACTGGATCGAAAGACAATTTCTAGAGAAACCATACCAGCTCTACATTCTCTGTGGACATGAGGGTATCGGATGGGAATATGACGATCTGAGAGAAAACCCGGATGAAAGAGTTGAGCTCTACGATCATTACAAGAAAGCATTGATTAAGGCGGGTAAAAGGTTTATCGAAATTGAAGGGACTACTGACGAAAGACTGGAGCGAATTCAAAAGAGTTTGAAAAGACTTCGCTTGCTTCCAAGAAAAGTTCCGGCTTAGTTCCTACCTTTTTTATCGTTTACATTTGTGTTCGCTGACTGGGGTGTTCTCCTTTTTGGAGATCTGAGATTAGACCCATGGAACCTGTCTGGATAATACCAGAAAGGAAGTCCAGCCAGGTTAATTCCTCCCGCAGTTGGCTATTTTGATGATGGCCATGAAAAAACTTCTACTTCTCTTTTGTTTGTTAAACTTGGGACTTCTCTGCGAAGCTCAAACGACGATTACTGGACACGTGTTTGATGCAGAGAAAACAGCGCTCCCCGGTGCCAGTATTATTCTCACGGAGTCTTTCATTGGGACATCGACCAATGCCAGCGGGGTTTTCGAATTCCAGGGTCAATCCGGTGATACTGTCGTATTAATAACCTCCTACATTGGATTTCATTCCAATATTGACACAATCGTCTTGGATGAAAGCCTAGAGCTCATCATAACCTTAACAAGAAACCCATTGACCGCACAGGAATTTGTGGTTGAGGCAACCAGAGTAAGTAATCAAAGCCCAATTACTCACCAAAACATTTCAAAGGACCAAATTGAGCAGAATAATCTGGCTCAGGACATGCCAATCTTGCTAAATCAGACAATATCAGCCGTTACTACTTCCGATGGCGGCGGTGGAGTAGGATACACTGGAATTCGAATTAGAGGAAGTGATGCAACCCGGATCAATGTGACGGTGAACGGAGTTCCATTGAACGATTCAGAATCTCACGGCGTGTTCTGGGTGAACATGCCGGATTTCGCCTCATCCACAAATAACATTCAGATACAGCGTGGTGTCGGAACCTCCTCAAATGGCGCTGCAGCATTTGGGGCTACCATCAACCTCGAAACGAATGCCGCAGACACCGCTCCGTCAGTTGAGATTAACAACTCATATGGTTCATTTAATACTCGGAAGCACAATGCCATTTTCAGCAGTGGCATATTGGCAAACAAATTCGCATTCGAAGGACGTTACTCTTACATTTCAACAGATGGTTACATCGATAGGAGTTCGGCCGAGCTGCAGTCCTATTTTATTTCTGGAGGCTACTTTGGGGAAAGGTTGTTAGTGAAAGCGATCGCTTTTGCTGGACAGGAAAAAACACATCAAGCATGGTGGGGAACGCCTGAATCCCGAATCAAAAATGATGACCAAGCGATGTTAGCGCACGCAGCTAACAATGGGTATACACCGACTCAAACTGAAAACTTACTGTCGAGCGGAAGGACTTTTAACCATTACTTGTACGACAATGAAATTGATAATTATGGCCAAGATCATTATCAAGTAATTACGGGATATCAATTTTCGAAAAAACTCCGACTGAATATCGTGGGCCACTACACTCGAGGCCGAGGCTACTTTGAGCAATTCAAAGAAAGCACGTCTTTTTCATCACTTGGATTAAATGATGCCGTTGTTGATGGAGATACCATTTCTTCAAGTGATCTAGTTGTTCAACGATGGTTGGACAATCATTTCTATGGAGCAGTTTACTCTGTGGACTACAACGCAGGTAATCTCAGAATTACGATTGGCGGTTCGGCCAATGAATATGATGGAGAGCACTTCGGCGAGCTTGTTTCGAGCAACATTTCAATCGACGTCCCAGAGGATTTTAACTACTATTTCTCCGAGTCTAAAAAACAGGATGTTTCCAATTATGCCAAGGCGGATTATAAATGGAATCGATTTACCTTTTTTGGAGATGTTCAGTACCGGATGATTAATTATGAAAGTGTTGGTACGGACAATGATTTGAGATCGATCACTATTAACCAGGATTACAGTTTTCTCAATCCGAAATTAGGAATGGGGTATTCCCTAAATCATCGTCACTTCTTTTATGGATCATTTTCAAAAGCGGCGAGAGAGCCGGTGAGAGGAGACTTCACAGATGCTATCAGCGGAGCTGTGCCCATGCCCGAGTTTTTAAATGATATCGAGGTTGGCTGGAATTGGAAGACTTCCAAGCTTTCGTTCTCATCTACGGTTTATGCGATGCTTTACAAGGGCCAGCTAGTTTTGACTGGAAGAGTCAATGACGTGGGTGCGGCAATACGCGCGAATGTTCCGAATAGCTCAAGAATTGGTTTAGAAAGTTCTTTAAATGTGAAATTCAACAAGGAGTTGTATTGGCAGTCTAACTTGACGTTGAGTAGAAACAAGATCGAGAGTTATGACCAGTTCACCTATGATTACACGTCTGGCTTTGACATTATCACGACGAATCACAAAAACACAGATATCGCCTTTTCACCGTCGATTATTGCGGGCTCCGAGCTAGGTTATAAAACCACCTTTGGGCTCAATGTGGCTGTGCTCTCGAAATATGTGGGACAGCAGTATCTTGACAACACCTCGGATGCGCAGCGTTCCCTTGACGCATACTTAGTAAATGACCTCAGGCTTTCTTATGACGTGGGGTTTGGTTTTCTAAAACGGGTCCAAGTTACGCTCCTTGTGAACAATATCTTGAACCAGGAATACTCATCAAATGGATATACCTACAGCTATGTCTCCGGAGCGTCGATCACAGAGGACTTCTACTATCCTCAGGCAGGAATCAATTGGTTACTTGGATTGAAGGTTAGAATCTAGGCCGCTGCGAATAGCTCAAAGACATTGGTGTCATTGTCGTGCTTCCAAATCAATCCTGAAAGCACCACACCGCTAAATCCCGCAGCCTTGATCACGGGAATTCTATCTTCGGTAATTCCACCATATGCGAAGACTCTGTTCGATGAGCCTAGGATAATATTCTTGAGGAGATTAACTCCACTTGAATCTTCAGCTGAGTAATGAGAGGCTTCACCAAATACTGAACTAAGAAGTACATAGTCGAATTGGGTCGCGGTTTCCTTCAAACTCTGCAGGCTATGAAAGGTGCACGATATTGTTAGAGAAGGTCTCTTCAATTTAAACCATAGACGACGAAACTTGTTCCTCATTTTACTTGATCGGTGCTTTCTCCTCAGATGCACTCCCTTTAAATTGTATTTGAAGGCAAGATGATAATGCCCGTGAACCACAATTCTCTTGTGATATTCCTCAGGAATAGATTCGATCAAGCTCTCAACTTGAGCCGACTTCCATTTAGGTTTTCGCAGATGGAGCACTGAGAGGCCTTGTTTAAACAACTCGAGTACGCGGGTCAGTTCAGAATTTGATTCTTCGGAAGAAGTAACTAGAATTACGTCCATTCTTCGATTTAATCTATCACAGAGTTAGGGAAAAAATATCCGAAGCCAATAACAAAGTTTTTAAGAGTCAAACTGCGATTGTGCGGAATTGGTTAGTGTTTTTCGCGGGCTTTTAATTCACCAGAAAGCATCTCATTCGACTCTTCGAGTGCATTCCCAATGACCACAAGATTTGCTCCATTGTTCCAATAGTCGTCGAGTTGATCACTTGATCGAATACCACCTCCAACAATCACGGGAATGTCGACTGCTTTGGCTACCTTTTTCACCATGGCTGGGTTAATAGGAAGTTCAGCTCCGCTTCCTGCATCCATGTAAATCAGTTTCATCCCAATGTACTCACCTGCAATGGCCGTACACACGGCAATATCTGCCTTTTCTCGTGGAATGGGATGGGTGTTGCTCATATACCCAACGGAGGTGAGATTTCCTCCATCAATGAGCATATAGCCAGTGGATATAATGTCAGATTTAAGCGTCTTGAGTTTTGGGGCGGCGAGGACATGCTGCCCGATCAAGTGCTCTGAATTTCTACCAGAGATTAAAGACAACAACAAGACGGCATCGACTTCATCATTGAGTTGAGTAAAATGACCTGGAAATAGGACTAAGGGTTTATGAATAATCGACTTTGTTATGCGTGCAACTATTTCAATATTGGAATCATGAATAAGGCTGCTGCCAATCAGGACATAGTCTGGATCGATAAGCTTAATTCCATTGAGATAATCGTACAATTCATCTGCCTTGTGCTTGTCCGGGTCGATTAGAACAGCCAGTTTTCGGTCAGATTTATGGAGGTCAAACTTCATCCTCTATTATATAAGAGATAACAAGAGGTTCAAAGATGAATGAATTAACGACAAATTCCTTGTGAAGTTTCGGATGACTCACTGAACAAGCCGCTTTCAAAACCCCGTTCTTTTTATCGCACGAATGAAGTAAAAGGTGCTCACGAAAAAGAATTCCTTGGTGCGGAATGATTTTGAAAAGACACTCTTTGATGCCCCATAAAGTCAACAAGGAATCTGAGGATAATTCAGCATCAATCTTGGCGAATTCGAGGTCTCTGGTAAATCGATGGTATATTCTTTCTATGGTACGACCCGTGATTTCAATGTCCACGGCGACCGGGTTATCGCCAATAATGACTGCCATGTATTCACCGGTGTGACTAATGCTCAAATGCTCAGATCTCTGCGGAAATCTCGGTTTGCCGTCTTCATTCCGATGAATTTCAGTCGGAGCGTCAAAATGGTTTCGTACGAGAGCATCTGCAGTCGCAAGTTGCAGCGCTCGCTCGAAGCTATGTCCAACCTGATACTGACTCAGCATCTTTTCCGATACATTCTTCGTGATTGTTGGAATGTGGCCAACGATTAAAGCGGTGTTTCGAGGTAATTTGAAGTTATGCAGAATTCCATTGTTCATCAAGTAGAAAATAAAAGGTGTATGTACCTTTGCAGCGCAAATAAAAATTACAATGAGCGAAGTTACAGAGAGACTTTCTTACAAGGTAAAAGATATCTCCCTCTCGGGTTGGGGACGAAAAGAGATTGAGCTGGCTGAGGCAGAAATGCCTGGGTTAATGGCTTTAAGAGAAGAGTTTGGTGATTCCAAGCCCTTGAAAGGTGCGCGCATCGCTGGATGCCTCCACATGACAATTCAGACTGCCGTATTAATCGAGACACTTAAGGAATTGGGTGCCGATGTTTCATGGTCGAGTTGCAACATCTTCTCTACACAAGATCACGCTGCTGCTGCAATCGCCGAAACAGGTGTTCCGGTTTATGCTTGGAAGGGCATGAATGAAGAGGAGTTTGACTGGTGTATCGAACAAACACTTTTCGCCTTTGAAGATGGACAACCATTGAACATGATCCTAGACGATGGCGGCGATCTAACCAACATGGTTTTCGATCGTTACCCAGAATTGGTTGATGGAATCCGAGGGCTTTCTGAGGAAACTACAACGGGTGTTCTCAGACTTTATGAAAGAATTGAGAAAGGCACTTTGTTGATGCCAGCTATTAATGTTAACGACTCTGTTACTAAGAGTAAGTTCGATAACAAGTATGGTTGTAAGGAAAGCCTTGTTGATGCCATCAGAAGAGCTACCGACTTGATGCTTGCAGGAAAAGTCGCAGTAGTGGCTGGCTATGGAGATGTTGGAAAAGGTTCAGCAGCTTCACTTCGCGGTGCTGGAGTGAGAGTAATTGTTACCGAAATTGATCCGATCTGTGCACTTCAAGCTGCCATGGATGGTTTCGAAGTCAAGAAGATGATGGATGCTGCACCTCGCGCTGACATTGTTGTAACTGCTACAGGAAACAAAGACATAATTACTCCAGATGTATTTAAGTCTCTTCATGACAAAGCCATTGTTTGCAACATTGGCCATTTCGATAATGAGATTGACATGGCCTGGCTAAATGGAAATCATGGAGATTCTATGATTACCGTTAAATCGCAGGTGGATCTTTATAATGTTAATGGAAATGACATCATCGTGTTAGCTGAAGGTAGATTGGTAAACCTAGGCTGCGCCACGGGACATCCATCATTTGTAATGTCAAATTCATTCACGAACCAAACTCTTGCTCAGATTGAGCTTTGGACGAACAATGATAGTTATGAGAACAAAGTCTACATGTTGCCGAAACATCTAGACGAGAAAGTCGCGCGTCTCCACTTGTCTAAAATCGGAGTTGAGTTGGAAGAATTGACGAAAGATCAAGCGGACTATATTGGTGTAACTGTAGATGGCCCTTACAAGCCTGAGCACTATAGATATTGATTCTGAAACAAACTAATTTTTAAAAGGGGGCTTCGGTCCCCTTTTTTAGTTGGTGATATTTACGGTAGTTCCGTCGAATGTTGTCGTATACTCTTTCAACGGATAGATTGCTGGTCCGTCCACAATTTGGCCATCTAGCATCAGCCATTGTGATCCAGAACATGTGTCTGAACATGTAACACTTCCTGTGTCGACTGTGACCTGACAACCATTTGAAACTTCATAAGGTGCCTGACGGTCATATGCCTTAATATCCTCGAGGTTTGCTCGATAAAGCAAAAGACCATTGTATCCACCGTTCATATATACCCAGCCTCCAATAAAGTTAAGATCATTGTATTGAGCAAGATTCACGGCAACAGTTCTATTCACAGAAACTTGCGGAACTTGATGTTCATCGGCTGTTTTTCGACAGTTACTCAATGAAACCCCGCATATAATAATTGTAACCAGTACTTTTCGATTCACTTTTGTAAACTAGCTAAGTGGAATGAGAAGGATAAAGATAAGACATGTACTCCCGCTTGCAATTTTGCTGTTCACTTTAGATTCAGCGGTTGTAGCACAATCGAGACACGTCAAACAAAGAGAAAAGGAACTCGGACAGAAAGAAGATGACAGGGCTGCAGAACAGTCAGCGGCTGATGACGAAGCGAAGGAACGCTTCATGAGTCTTCAATCAAAGAGTACGCAAAAGGAAATGAAACGCTACAAGAAAATGAGCAAGCGTGTGAATAAGAATAGACGAGAGCCATTCTTTAAAAGGATTTTTAGAAAAAGAAGATGATGGACGATCCGGAATTAATCATATACATCCTATTTCTGGCGGTAAGCTTGATTGGCGGAGTTTGGAAAAACTACAAGAAAGGCCAAGCTCGTAAATTAAATCCTGAGCAAGTAGACGAAACTGTTGTTGAAGGTGATCTTGAAGAGATGTTTGAACAGCAAAGGAGAGAACAAGAATTGGCTAGGTCTATAGAGCTGGAAGAGAGGAGACTGGAGCAGGAAAAACTCATTCAAATCTCTGTGCCTGAGCCAACAGAAATGGTGTCATTCGATAGAAAAGAGACGGCGATTCGACAAGAGCGAAAAGTGAGGACTCGAATATTAACCGAACCTACAGAAGAAGAAACAACTACGACCGAAATGAACCTGGAGGACTTTGATGCGAGAAAGGCAATTATTTACAGTGAAATTCTAAACCCTCCGTACTTATGACAAAGATTAAAGCACTCATCGTAGATGATGAAGAGTTGGCCAGAAAAAATTTGGCCTATCTCCTTAAGGGCTATTGTCCAGATGTGGAACTCATTGGTGAAGCAGAAGACATTACAAATGCGAAAAAAATTCTCAACGACAGCCCGGTCGACCTCGTGTTACTGGATATCTAAATGCCGAATGGATCGGGGTTTGACCTGCTCGAATCCATCAACGGAAGCCTGAATTTTCAAGTAGTATTTGTGACCGCATATCATGAATATGCGCTCCGAGCTTTTAAGTATTCTGCCGTTGACTATATATTGAAACCAATCAATCCTGAAGAATTAAAACAGGCAATCGCGAAGATTAACCCTGGTTCAGTTACTCAATCAAAAGAGCAGCTCGAGAACTTGATGGAGAACCTTCATTCGAAGGGAGAAGTGATGAATAAAAATCGCATTACCTTCTATGGAAGGATTGCAATTCATTAACCTAGATGACATCGTTTATTGCGAGAGTCAAGATAACTACACGAAGTTCTTTCTGGTTGATGGTCAGCGAATTATGGTTTCCAAAACCATCAAGCACTTTGAGGAACTCCTTAATCCAAATCAGTTTTTCAGAGTACATCGCTCTAACATTGTAAACCTGAAGTACATCGAGAAGTATGTGAAAGGAGAAGTAGGATACATCGTCATGAAGCAGGGTGAACGAATCCCAGTTTCAAGGAGAAGGAAAGAGTCCTTTTTGCAACTTTTTCAGTATCAATAGATTCTGGTCCAGTCCGTCGCATATTTGATTCCAACCGTTTTCTAAACGGGTTATTGCACACTCACCTAAGTTCTCTTACTTTACTCTTCGAAAACGTTCTTTATTGCTCTGAATCGCAGATGCAGCCTTGGTTGCGTGAAGATTAAAAAAATGTTAATCGTTTCATTACTTTTTTATCTTTACCCGCCATTTTCTGGAGCTGCACTCAGGGCTCGAGAAAACCTAACAAAAGACACAGCAAGTCATGAGAAAACTACTACTAGTCACACTGTCATTTCTTATCTCTGTGTACTCCTTCGGTCAAGCCGGACAGGGTGCAATATCAGCGACAGTTTCTGAAGCTGGAAATGGACTTCCGATTCCATTTGCGAACGTGGCGGTAAAACAAAATGGTTCATTGGTCACCGGTGGATCTACAGACTTTGATGGTAAGGTAGAGATCAAACCAATATCACCAGGTACTTATGACCTCGAGATTACTTCCTTAGGTTTTGCTCCAATAAAAATTACCTCCGTTCAAGTAACCACTGGTAAAACAACGTTTGTCCCAAAGTCTTCAAGTAAGATGAAGTCATCCGCAATCCAATTGGATGACTTCGTAGTAATTGAATACAAGAAGCCTTTGATTGAGAAAGATGGAGCCGCGACTCAGGAAACGGTGACCGCTGAGGAAATTGGCCGAATGGCAGCTCGATCACCAGCTCAGCTAGCTGCAACAGTTGGAGGATCATATTCAAAAGACAACGGTAGTGGGAACATCAACATTCGTGGCGCACGGTCTGATGCAAACTACTATTACATCGACGGTATTAAAGTAAGAGGTTCTTCCAGTATTCCGCAGTCTGCTATCGAACAACTTTCGGTAATCCAAGGAGGTATACCAGCCCAGTATGGAGACGTAACAGGTGGGGTTGTAAATATTACAATCAAACCCTCGTCAGACAGATACGAGGGAGGGTTTGAATATTTGACTTCCGGTGTCAAGCTTGGAGAAGATGGGTATGTCGGATTGGATCCATATGGTTATAATCTACTTGAATTCAATATCAGAGGCCCGCTTGTAACTCGAAAAGATTCAGCAGGAAATAAAGAATCATTGCTTGGTTTCATGATATCAGGAAACTTTAACAACTCCGTAGAAAATAGACCATCTGCAGTAGGAAATTGGAAAATCAAGGACGATGTATTGGCAGCCCTAAAAGAGGATCCACTTCGAGAAGGATTTGCGGCTAACTCGGTTATTCCAAATAGCGACTATTTGAGAATAAACGATTTCGAGCGCGTTCGAGTTCGACCAAATGTTGGAAGGACAGGGGCAAACCTCGCAGCAAAATTTGATGTTTCGACGACTGAGACAACAGACTTGACATTTGGAGGGACAATGTTCTATCGTGTCGGAAATCGATATGACTACGAGCATAGTTTGCTTGACTACGAAAGCTATCCCCAGGAAACCACTTTTGAATGGAAAGTCTATTCTCGATTCACTCAACGTTTCAAAAATGCAACTGCCGAAGAAGAAGAGCAGTCAGCGTCGCTAATCAAGAACGCATATTATTCAATTCAGGCTGACTACAGCCAAGAATATTTCAAGCGTCAGAATGAAGAGTTGAAAGATGATTTTATGAAGTATGGTCACATTGGTACTTTCAAAACGTATCAAAGTGCGGACTATGCCGTTGGAACGGATAGTATAACCGGAATTTTCGGTAACATTCAGCAGACCTTCCTAGATACCTTAATCACATTCCAGCCTAGTGAATCAAATCCTGAATTGGCAAGATTCACACAGCGCTATTTTGAACTGAACGGCTGGGAAGGATTCGACGAAGAAGGAAACCCTATATATGATCGCGCGCGATCTGAGGCATTCAGCAATTACAACAATATTCAATCTGGTGGAGGATTGATTAATGGCGATAACCTCGATGGACGCTCAAGAAGTGTCTACGGTATGTGGGTGTATAATAATGATATTACAAATGCTCGAGGTGGGGCCACGGACAGTTACTTTGAGCAATTCCGACAGCAAGTTCGAGTGTCTGGACAGGGTTCTGCTGACATCGGCGATCACCAGTTCATTGTGGGATTTGAGTACGAGCAGCGTGTTGACCGTGCCTACTCTTTAAGTCCAAGAGGATTATGGACGGCCGCTCGATTAAGGGCAAATACGCACGTTTCTGAACGTGATTTTGCAAATCCAATTATCGAGTATCCAGGGCCTTCCATTTCTTACCCTCGATTGAATGCATCTCCCGGTGAGTACAATGCTGAGGATCCGAATGAGGCTCAGTCTTTTATTGACTACAACTTGAGAAAGTCCATCGGATTGAATCCTGATGGAGTTGACTTCTTAGATGTTTATTCTCTGGATCCTGAGTCTATTGATCTCGAATTCTTTTCTGCTGATGAATTGTATAACGGTGGTAATTCATACGTGTCTTACTATGGATACGATCCATATGGAAACAGATCAAAGAGCAACCCTTCGTTCAATGACTTTTTTACTGAACGAGATGAATTTGGAAACCTTACACGGCCCATCGCACCATTTGCGCCAATTTACGTCGCAGGATACATTGAGGATAAGTTCGAATTTGATGACTTGATTTTCCGAATTGGTGTCCGGGTTGATCGATATGATGCAAATCAGCAGGTTCTTAAAGATCCATTTGTTCTGTTTCCAACTTTCAGAGCTCGAGATGACCAAGCCGTCGCTCTTCTTGAAGAAGGAGTTGAAGCGCATCCAAGCAACATCGGTGATGACTATGTTGTTTATGTAGATGACATCACAAATCCAACTTCCATTCTTGGTTACCGAGATGGCAGAATATGGTACAACGCAGAAGGAGCAGAATTGACTGACGCTTCAGCACTGCGCGTGAGCAATGGATTGCCTGCCCCTTATCTTCAGAATTCTGATCAGCAAAACAGTGTTGATATTCGAGAGGACTCATTTGAAGACTACAAGCCACAGACGCAGTTCATGCCTAGAGTCGCATTCAGTTTCCCAATTTCTGATGAAGCGAATTTCTATGCACACTACGATGTTTTGACGAAACGACCGACGTTTGGTCAGAGATTGAATCCTTCTGATTATTACTTCTTAGAAAGTAGAGCGAGCACGGCCCGATTGGACAATCCAAACCTTCAGCCAGAGCGTACGGTTGATTATGAGGTCGGATTTCAGCAAGCGTTGACTAATTCAATGGCACTTAAGATTGCTGCTTTCTACAAAGAGCAGAGAAATATGGTGACAGCGACGAGAGTGTTTGATTCTTACCCAATCGAGTATGTTTCTGTAGACAACCTTGACTTCTCTACCGTAAAAGGTATGACTGTGTCTTACGACTTAAGAAGCACGAACAACCTTGCAGTGAGAGCATCATACACTCTTCAATTTGCAGAAGGGACGGGAAGTAATTCAACTTCACAGTTAAATCTTGCGCGAAGTGGCCAGCCAAATCTTAGAGCGCCGATTAGATTGTCATTTGACCAGCGTCATGCACTCTTGGCTAATATTGACTACCGATACAAAGGTGGTGAGTCGTACAATGGACCAATCATTGGCAACAAAAGAATTCTGGAGAAGACAGGTGTCAACCTTCAGTTGAGAGCTGGTTCAGGAGATCCATACAACCCACAGTCAAACTTTAACTCAAGAGCACTTTTCACAGTGTCACCAGCATCCCTTCAAAAAGGATCTGTGAACGGAGCGAGTTTGCCTTGGAAATTCCGATTTGATGCAACGTTAGATCGTGATTTTGTTTGGCAACGCAATGAAGATTCAAGGGAGATTGGAATCAATGTTTACTTCCAAATTTTCAACCTCTTGAACGCAAGAAACTGGAACGCGGTTTACCGTGCTACTGGTAATCCGGATGACGATGGTTATCTGAATTCAGCAATTGGTCAGGTGTTCGTAGACGAACAGAATAGCCCGAACTCATTTGTTGAGTACTATACCTTAAAACTTTGGAACCCGAACAACTGGGAGCTACCTAGGAGAATTAGACTTGGTGTGAGAGTCAATTTCTAAGGACCCTAAAGCATTTGATTATGAAAATGAGAAAACTATTAAGCAGCGTTATTTTAATCTCAATTGCCATCTCGGCGAATGCGGAGAGGTATAAATATGAGAACCGAAATAAGGGCAACGACAATCCTCCAGGGGTTGCGGCCAATTGTACTCCAGCCACAGCTGCAACAGAGCTAGACATCAACAACACAAGAGCGTTGATTCAGAGTGGTGGTGACATGTGGTGGGATTTTAACCGCGCCCGATATGAGATTCCTAAGAACTCAGATAAGACCTCATTGTTTGCAGGCTCATTGTGGCTCGCCGGGCAAGATGTCTCTGGTCAGTTTAAAGTGGCCGCTTTAAGATTCCGTCAGATTGGTAATGATTATTGGACAGGTCCGTTGAGTACCCTAGACTCCGAAATCGATCCCGAAACTTGTAAGGATTATGATCGTCACTGGGAAACGACGCGTTCCTTGGTTGCAGAATATTCTGCTTGGTGGGAAGCTGGTCAGTTTGACCAAGAAAACGGAACAACTACGCAGGAAGATTTATACCCTGCATACACAATACCTGCTGTTATTACGGAATGGCCAGCGCATGGTCGAAATTTTGATCCGTACAACGAAGATTACTACCTCGCTCCTTTCTTTGATCGAGATGGAGACGGTGACTACGATCCGCTAGGAGATGGTGACTATCCAAGTTATGTTTTAACTGGAAAAAGTGATTGTAGCCGACGAGTAAAGGACATTTATGGTGATCAGAACCTTTGGTGGGTCTTTAATGACAAGGGGAATGTCCATACTGAATCCGGTGGTCAGTCAATCGGAATGGAAATTCGTGCGCAAGCATTTGCATTCGCTACGACAGATGAGGTCAACAACATGACCTTCTACAACTACGAGCTTATTAACCGTTCGACTTTCGAACTCAGTGATACGTACTTCGGTCAGTGGGTAGATGGTGACCTCGGTAATGCACAGGATGACTATGTCGGTGTTGATGTTCGCCGGGGATTAGGGTATTTCTATAATGGTGATGACGATGATCAAGATGCCTCTGGTAATCTTGGATACGGAACTCAACCACCTGCAATTGGAGTTGACTTTTTCCAAGGTCCGTTCCAGGCAAATGATGGTATTGATAATTGTTTTTGCGAAAATGACTACGCTGGCGCTCTTGCTGAGGACGGAATTATTTACGCTGGTCAAGGAGCAGGATATGGCGACGGAATCGTAGATAACGAGCGATATGGAATGCGTAAATTCCTTTATCATAACAACGCGGCAGGCCCAACAGGTGACCCGAGTATCGCGACAGATTACTATAACATGTTGCGTGGTATCTGGAGAGATGGAACTCCAATGACTTTTGGTGGAAATGGATACGATCCTTCCAACCCAGCGGCGATACCTGCCAGTTACATGTTCCCTGGGGATACCGATCCTCAAAATTGGGGAACCGATGGAGTTGATCCTGGAAATACAGAGCCATGGACGGAAGTAAACGCTGGTAACCCTCCAGGTGACCGACGATTTGTACAATCATCTGGTCCATTCCGATTAGGCCCAGGTGCCGTAAATAATATTACTGTTGGAGTCGTTTGGATGCAAGCAGCATCCGGTGGACGTCTTCAGTCTGTTGAAGACATGAGAAAGGCCGATGATAAGACTCAAGCATTATTTGATTCTTGCTTTGAGATTCTTGACGGTCCTGATGCTCCAGATGTTACAGTTCAAGAATTGGACAAGGAAGTTATTCTTATGCTGTCCAATGGAATCAATTCGAACAACTTCAATGAAGGGTTCGAAGCAGTTGATCCATTCCTCGCAGCACCGGATTCAATTGATACAAATGATGATGGTAAGAACGATGTACGTCTGACTCCTAAAGAGAAGTCTGTATTTGCCACGTACAAGTTTGAAGGATATCAGATTTATCAATTGGCAGATGCTACAGTTAGTACGAATGACTTGAACGACCCAGATAAGGCACGTTTGATGTCTCAAGTTGACATTGCCAATGGGGTGTCTAAGTTGATCAACTATGAGTACAACTCACAGATTGGTCAGGATGTTCCGATTGTCAAGGTTGATGGAGCGAACGAAGGGATTCGTCACACGTTTAAGATTGATCAGGATCTATTCGCTGTAGACAACATCCGGTTGATCAACCACAAGACATACTACTATATGGTGATTGCTTATGCGTACAACCGATATGGTGATGGTTTTGGAAATCTCGAATTTGTCGATGGAGTCTATGACCCATCTTCAGATCCACCAAGATTGGACGGTCAGAAAATTCCTTACTTGGCATCTCGTAAATCTCCAAGTGGGCCTGTGCAAGTTTATGCGGCCATTCCTCATAAGACGGATATTGAGTTCAACGGTATTCAATTGAACGCCGAATACGGTGATGGAATTGAGATCACTAGAGTTGAAGGACGTGGAAACGGTGGGAACTATGTGAATATCAAAGAGGATCAGATCGATTCTATGATGTCTGCAGGTGCAAGCCCAGATTACTGGACCTCGCCCAACTTGAAGTATGCGGCTGGTGAAGGACCGGTTGCCTTGAAAGTGGTTGATCCTCTGACAATCCAACCAGGAGAGTTTACAATCAAGTTTATTGATACAACCGCCAATCAGGACTATTCCAACCTTACTTGGTTATTATATGAGCGAAATAACGCTGAAACTCCTCTAGATACAATCTATGCGGACCAGACTATTCGACAGAATAATGAGCAAGTCTTGTTTGATCTTGGCCTTTCACTTTCAGTGGGTCCTGGTTTCGCAGCGAACGAAGAAGGAACGATTAACAATGGATATATTGGTTTCAACATCGAGTACGATGATCAAACTGATCAGTGGTTAGGTGGTATCATCGATGAAGATGCTGATTGCGACTTCAACTGGATTAAGGCGGGAACGTACTATCCAGACGCGGCTGCGACGCTTGAGATTCCTTGTACGGACTGCTTCTTGGATAATGCCAACGAAGTTCCGTGTGACTCAGCACAAGACTGGGAGAATATTGCCGGAAGAACTTGGTCCCCATGGGCACTTGCAAGCTTTGATACGGCACATCCTGTACCGTTCTTCGCTGGAACAAGCGTTACTTCTGCAATGAAGTTTGCTGAGGACATGCGTAACAATGCTGGATTGCATAATACGCCTAGTGTTGACGTCATTTTTACAAAAGACAAGAACAAATGGACTCGCTGTCCGGTGATTGAGGCAGGGGATGTTGCCTTCCTTAATGAAGGTGATATTGTTAGAGGCGAACTTCGTCGCGGCTTATCCGTTGACAAAAATGGATTGAACCAGTTTGAGTCAGGAGTGAATTTAGAGGAGGCAACATACTTCGGTGATCAAGTATTGACTACCTCAATGATTGCCAACATGCGTCAGTCTGACAAAGACTACTTCGCCAGTATCGGTTACAATTTGGCTGCCTTGGAAGGTTTATCATATGGTATGGGATGGTTCCCTGGATATGCAGTGGACGTGGAAACAGGTGAGCGATTGAATATGGCATTCTCTGAGAATTCTTGGCTTGCCGGTGAAAATGGGCGAGACATGCAGTGGAATCCAACCGATAAAGTTGCTGAAGAACTATGGGGTGAACTTCGTTATGGAGGAATGCACATGGTGTACGTGTTCAGAAACAACGCAGAAGATGGTCAGAAGTTAGGTAAACCACGCAGACTAATGCCGTCTTATGATGGTGGTTCGTACGCATATGGAAACATGGCGACGTTTGACCCAACAAACAATCCTAATATTATCAATCCAAACGAAGAAGCTTACCAAGGGTTCATGTCTGTGTTCCGAGCAGGAGCATGGGTCGGATACCCTCTGGTTGCCGAGAATGGTCAATTATGGGGTGATTCAGATAGTAACGGTGTTACTATCCAATTACGCGCTGCTTCTAAGTATCGTCCTTATTCTCCTAGTACAGACTTCGTTGATGCAACTTCAATTGCGAGTGGTGGTCAGTACTATGTATCGGATGGTCGTGTGACCGTGAATCAAGATTTTGAAGTTCAGTCAGGTGACTCAACCATCATTGTTCAGGATTCTGTTCGGTACTATAAAGGAGGCGCCTTTAAAGCGGTTGAAGCTGGATTTGTGTCTACTTCAGGTGCTGGCTTGAGAATGGTCGAGACGGTGAATCGTGGCCTTCCATTGTACAACTTCAATACGTACAAAGTTGCTCCAACAATTTCAGATTCACTGGGAACTGATGCTCTTGATGAAATTAAGGCGGTGCCGAATCCATACTACGCCTATAGCTCCTATGAAGAGCAGCGTTTGGATTACGTAGTGAAACTGATCAATCTTCCGGAAGTGTGTACCATCAACATTTTCACAGTGAATGGTACGCTCGTAAGGACTTACGATAAAGATGATCCTACAGCAACCAGTATTGATTGGGATCTGAAGAATCAAGACAACATAACGATCGCGAGTGGTCTCTACATAATTCATGTAGAAGCACCGGGTCTTGGAGAGAAAATATTGAAGTGGTTTGGTGTTCTACGTCCAATCGACCTGAACTCGTTCTAATCACCAAAGTGAAGGAAAATGAAAATGACTAAGCATATATTAAGTATCGCGTTGGCATCAATGTGTTTCGCTGGGTTCGCAGGGAACAAGGAGCGAATTGGCCAGGCAGGAGCGAATGAATTGCTAATCAATCCTTGGGCTCGCAGTAGCGGAATGGGTGGTGCCAACAGTGCATTTGCCTCTGGGGTTGAAGCGTTCAATTTGAACATTTCAGGTTTGACCGGTATCGGAAAGACGGAGTTCAATTTCACCAATGTTCAACTTTTCAGTGGCTCTGGTATATCGATCAACTCATTTGCCCTTGCACAGAGAGTTGGCGAACAAGGAGTAATAGGACTTGGCTTCAATGCGATGTCATTTGGAGAAATCGGAATCACAACGACGGCTAACCCTGATGGTGGACAAGGAACGTTCCGACCTCAGTATCTCAATATGACAATTGGGTATGGTCATGCGTTTTCTAATAGTATTCACGGTGGTGGAGCAATCCGAGTCGTCAATGAGGCAATCAATAATGTATCAGCAAACGGTATGGCATTGGATGCTGGAATTAGATATGTAACTGGAGACAATGACAGGATCAAATTCGGAATTGCATTGAGAAATGTCGGTCCAAAGATGAAGTACGAAGGAGATGGATTGTCTCAAGTTGTAATACTTCAGGACGGTGAATTCACGTTGAACCAAAGAGCTGAAAGCTTTGAAATGCCAGCGTTGCTGAATATCGGTGCGGCGTATGATATCTATCTATTAGCCACTCCAGCAGAAGAGGCTGAGGAAGATGCAAAAGCGCCTTCAGACTATAAGATCACGGTTGCTGGAACCTTCACATCAAATTCCTTTTCTCAAGATCAATTGCGTGGAGGCGTGGAGTTTGGATATAAGAACTACGTTGCCGTGAGAGGTGGTTTAGTCTATGAAGCAAAAGGTTTCTCGGCTTTAGGAAATGGAGGTCGAGTAAATGCTAACACAGGTCCAACGGTTGGAATGTCATTGATGCTCCCTTTCAAAGGGAAAGCTGAAAGCGGCTTTAGTTTCGACTACTCATATCGCTTTGCGAATCCGCTAGGAGGTACTCATAGCTTTGGGTTGCGCTTACGCATCTAATTAAATTATTACATATATTTTCGCAGATGGAACCGCTGGTTGGCGGTTCCTTTGTATTTCAATTATTACAAATCGAAATTCATGGCACAAGTATCTTATTATTCCGAAGAGGGATTGAAGAAGTTGAAAGATGAGCTGCATGAAATGAAGACTGTTCAACGGACTGCCATTTCTAAGCAGATTGGTGAGGCCAGAGATAAGGGGGACCTTAGTGAGAACGCTGAGTATGATGCAGCGAAGGAAGCACAAGGCCTGCTTGAGATGAAAATCGCCAAACTTGAAGATGGTATCAGCAATGCACAGATCATCGATGAATCTCAGCTGGACAATGAAAAAGTGTTGATTCTCTCTACAGTTCGGATCAAGAACTTGGCGATGAACAAAGAGATGACGTATACAGTTGTTGCCGAAAATGAGGCAGACCTTCGTTCTGGAAAGATTTCAGTAGACTCTCCAATAGGAAAAGGTCTGTTGGGCAAAAAGCTCGGTGACGTAGCGGAGATTGAAGTACCAAACGGAGTGATGAAATTTGAAATTCTAGAAATTACTCGTTGATGCCGAGCATTTTTTCGAAAATATTATCTAAAGAAATTCCAGGCCATTTTGTTGCTGAGAGCGACGAATTTTTTGCCATCCTTGATATCAACCCGTTAGCAAAAGGCCATGTTTTGGTCATTCCCAAGATTGAGATTGACTACATATTCGATCTTGAACCAGAAATCCTCAGTGAGTATTTGGTCTTTTCTAAAAAGGTGGCTAAAGCCATAGAAAAAGTTATTCCGTGCGAACGAATCGGGGTCTCAGTCATCGGCCTTGAGGTGCCACATGCCCACATTCACCTGGTGCCCATTAATTCAATATCAGATTTGGATTTCTCTCGACCAAAGCTTTCGCTGAGCACGGAAGAGTTTGAAGATATTCGAGTTAAAATCGCAAATGCCTTTTAACTTATTCTGTCTGGATTGCTTTTGATGAAAGCATCCCAACTTTTCCCTTTAGATGAACTTATCGGACTCGTGGACTGAAAGTGATGGCACAATGCAACCGCCATCCCATCTGTCGCGTCGAGGCTTTTTGGTAGGGTTTCCAATTTGAGCAAGGATTGTAGCATTTTGGCGACTTGTTCCTTAGATGCAGCTCCACTTCCGGTGATCGATTGTTTTACCTTTCTTGGGCTGTATTCGGCGATTGGCAATCCGCGATAGAGTGCGGCAGCCATTGAAACACCTTGAGCTCGGCCTAGTTTCAACATGGATTGAACATTCTTCCCAAAGAAGGGCGCCTCAAAGGCCATTTCATCCGGTTTGTTTTCATCGATAAGCCAAAGTGTCTTTTCGAATATCATCTTGAGTTTGATGGCTGGGTCTGGATCTTTCAAATGAATTGCACCCATACTTACATGACTTAATTCTTGGCCTTGCACTAGTACAGCACCATAACCCATCACGTTTGTTCCGGGGTCGATACCTAGAATTATCTTTTCTTTGAATGTACGGTTGGAGGAACTCATGAATACTTTCTCGAAGATAAAAGAGTCGAACAGGGCAGAAAATTTACGTTCTAAAAGTTCTAAACAGATGGACTTGAGCGTTATTCGACGGTTGAGCTCGTGGAGTTTGAAGCTCTTTATTTCTACCGCTGCCATTTGGTACATCGTCTCGAAACTTCAAAACTCAGTTGTGGGTCTTGAATTGCAAGCGTTCAGTTTCTCATCCTTTTCAATAATTCATCTTACTGCCTTAGGGAGTCTTGTCCTTGTTGTGATGGCAGTCAATTGGGGCATTGAAGTGCTCAAATGGAAATGGTTGGTGGAAACACAATTTTCGATTCGGTGGACGACCGCAGTGAAGGGAGTGCTCAGCGGTGTCACGGTCGGTGTGTTTTCTCCGAATAGAATTGGTGAGTTCATCGGACGAATACTTGCTTTAAGCCCAGAGCGCCGGGTGAAAGCTTCTTTACTGGCTTTTGTGAATGGCTTGTCTCAGACTATGGCAACGGTGACTTTTGGAGTAGGAGGGATGATCTTCCTTCTAAGCAGAATTGGTGAACAAGCGCTAGGAATATTGCCCACGCTCATCTTCCAAGTAGTCCTATTTCTCTTTTTCCTGACCACGCTCTTTCTCTATTTGAGAATTGAACTATTTTCTACGATTCTTTTGAAGATCAAGTTTTTGAAGAAGTACAAACGGCATTTGGATGTATTCAGTGAGATTCCATCAGCTATGCTTCACCAGCTATATCTGCTGTCTCTATTTCGATTCTCGACCTTCCTCGCTCAATACCTAATTGTCTTCTACCTCCTTCTTGAGTCAACAGATTGGTGGGCCATTGGAGGAGCTTCAGCTCTCACGTTGTTTTCAACGACCTTGGTTCCATTCCTCCCGGTTCCTGAAATACTGCTCAGGGAATCGATGGCACTTTCATATTTCCAGCTCTTCGATGTTGACTTAGCCATGGTCACCTATGCGGTTCTATTTGTGTGGACCATCAACGTGGCTATACCGGCGCTTATTGGTGCGTGCGTGTTGTTTACATATCGCATCTTTAAGCCGCGATGATCCTTATTCTACTTGCTCTTTTTCTTTGGTTTCTTTTCTTCATCTGGATTTCATACGGTCTTGATAAAAGGCCTGTGGATGTAGAGCAAAATGAGATTGAACAGACGGTTTCAGTTCTTGTAGCGGTGAGAAACGAGCAGCAAAACATTGCTCAACTTCTGAAGTCACTCAATGGTTCTATTGGTCTCGAGCAAAATCTGAATGTCATCCTTGTGGATGATTCGAGTTCCGATGAAACAGTGAGGACAGCCAAGGAGGCAGCATCGGAAATGTCAAGACTTGAGATGACAGTTTTGGAGCCATCAGTCCAGGGTAAAAAGCACGCACTAAAGGTCGGCCTTGAGCAAGTCAGTTCAGAATGGATTTATCTGACCGACGCGGATTGTGAGGTTGGTCCAACAACGATTCAGCGGATGATAGCGACATGTCAATCGAGTGGTTCAAAGGCCGTTTTTGGACCAGTATTAATCAAAGGGAATACGCTGTTCGCTGGTATCGAAAGACATGAGCATTTGAATAATCAGGTTGTCTCTCAAAGCTTGTTTAGTCGAGGAATCCCTGTTATGGTGAATGGCGCAAATATGCTATTACACCATTCTGTTTTAGATCTCTTTGGAGAGTCCCTAAAGAATGAAAATGTGAGTGGAGATGATGTCTTCTTCGCAACGGCCCTGCCTGCTGAGGATCGAGCTCAGTGCTATTCGAAGGATGCAGCCGTAATTACGAAAGCTAATCCATCTTGGAGCTCGCATTGGAACCAGCGCTTACGATGGTTGTCTAAGCAGCAAAAGCAGGGAACGAGAGCAGCTATGTTTTCGGCAACCTTGTTCTGTCTCTCGGTCCTTCATCTGTACACACTAGGATGGATGTTTCTTCAAGAGATGTGGATATGGTCAATACTTTATTTGGGGATTCGATTCCTCGTGGAGCTGTCACATCACACAATCTGGTTTGCCAGACTGAACGAAAGAGTAGATCTGCGCCACGCAATTTTGCTCAGCCTGATTTACCCAATTTACGTGCTGGTCATGGCATCAGCGTCTTTGGTTAAGCCAACCTTTATTTGGAAGGGCCGAACTCAAAGAGTCTAAAACAGCAAAAGCACCGTCAAGAAAACAAGACTGCCCGCTAGGAAGATTACGAGCGTGTACGGAAGAATATCTCTTGCTTTGAGTTTTGTGATGCCCAATAAAGGCAGAGCCCAAAAGGGCTGCAGCATGTTTGTTATTTGATCGCCATAGGCTAATGCTAAAATGCTCTTATTCAATGGCACTCCCAATTCCAACGAAGACTGAATGATGATGGGCCCCTGAATCGCCCATTGACCACCACCGCTTGGTACGAAGATGTTTACCAAACCAGCGCTTATAAAGGTCAGAATTGGGTAAGTCCATTCGTTCGAAATCGAAATGAAGAAATCTGAAATATTTGTGATCAGCCCACTTTGATTCATAAGCGCTAGAATTCCGAAATAGAGTGGAAATTGAATCAAGATTCCGGACGCTCCTGAAATAGCCTCCTCAGTTGCTTTGAGAAAGGCATTTATACTTCGATGACTTACTAAGCAGAGTGCGAGTAGGAGCAGGTTGATGTTGTTCGGATTAAAGAAATTTAAAATTTCACCTTCCGTTTTTATTCCTTCAACCACAACCGCGATCAAAACAAATAATCCAGCGATTAGAGAAACGACGCGCGCGTTGTCAAATCGCTCGGCTCCAATTTGAGTTTCTTCCTTTGGAATTTCTTCTGGCAATTTTGAAAACGACGGTATCTCGGAATGGGTGCGCTTTCCAAGCCAGTACATTGTAAACGGAACCACGACGAGCAGGAGTATGGAACATACGATGTTCATCCAAGAAAATACAGTACTCCCAAGGGAGATCATATTAGGTAATATGGTTTGGTAAGAATCTCCCATCAAACCTGCCAGATGACCAGGTTCCGCAACTTTAATCAAGGAAGATCCAGATAGTCCTCCATGCCAAATCATGAGTCCTGAATAACCCGCGGCTCCAACCAATGGATAGTTAATGGCGAGGCCTTCAGTTTCGGCCTTCTTGCCGACTTTGTAAGCGAAAATTGCCCCGAAAATCAGGGCTAACCCCCAGTTGAACAGGCCAACAAACATGGTAGAGAATGCGACGAGTGCGGCGGAATTGGCACTTGTAGTGCAATACTTTAAAACCCGTTGTATCAAACGATCTACAGAAGGTGACAGCGCCAGTATATGGCCTAGCACAAGCATGAGCATCATTTGAAATGCGAAGACAATAAGTCCAACATTCCAAAGCCCACTAGACCACCACTCGATAGTCGTTAAAGGCTGAAACGTACCAGAGCCAACAACTTGCTTGACAAGAACTAGAACGAGGGTGAACCCTGTAAGAATTAGGGCAATTGTGAAAGGGGAAGGAAGCAGTCGTCGGACCGCTTTGATATAGGTTTCAATCAACCCTTCCCTCATTAAAACGGTAAATCGTCTTCTTCAGCCCCTCCAGAAACCATTGGTTCCTCCGGGAATCCACCCGCGTCCAATGAAGAGCCTTCATCGGTTTCTGGAACTCCCGAACTGAGTGGTTCAATTCTCCAAGCCTGAAGGTTTACAAAGTATTTTCCGTTGTATTCATTTCCCCGAAGGTTGAAATGAACTTTTACATTGTCTCCAGCCTTGTATGGGTCAATAAGATCGGTTCTATCCTTGATCAACTCCAGTTTTATATCCTGTGGATATTGCTCTTTCGTCGTAACAACAAACTCTTTTTTAGTGAATCCTGATGCGTATGATTGCATGTCAAAAACCACCTTAATACTTCCTTCTACTTCCATTTCTAGTCGTTATATGCGAGCAAGGTTTTCCAGGCTTCAACAACTTCACCTTTCTCCAAAAACTCATGAGCAAGTTTATGTAATTCAACCCCCAATTGCGCACTGTCTTCTTCAAATTTTACGAACATTTCAGCCAACTCTGTTAGTTTCCATTCGTTGACGTCAGTCTCGTTCGGGAATTCTTCAATATTACCGAGTTGACCCAAGTTATTCCCACTGAGAATGTGACTGTTACGGATTTGTTCCGGGATTTGATCCACTCCAATTCCTAAGCTTTTTATTGGTTTCGCAACCTCAAATAAGGCATCACCTTGTGCTCGTACATAGTAATTACCACCCATTCGACCAACCAAGTCAATCTTAGTCTGATCAATTCTTCCATCGGAGTCTAAAACTTCTTCATTGATGTGAATGAAAACCACCTCGCAAATGATCAGATTACCTGCTCCACCTTCTTGGCCTAGTTCTACAATTTCTTGGATTTTACATTCAAATTGAACAGGCGATTCTTTTACTCGGAATGGTTTAACCATTTCAGAGGCAAGCGGAGTTAAGCCTGATTTTTCAAATTCATTAACGCCTTCTGGATATTCGGTGCTTGACAGCGACATTTGCTGAACCATGTCGTGATTCACAACATTGATCACTACCTCATTGACTCGTTTTGCGTTTTCGTAGGTGTGTTTGGTCGTGTTGTTTCTTCCTCTTCTTGCTGGGGAAAAGATGAGAATTGGAGGATTTGCAGAGAACACATTGAAGAAACTAAAAGGACTGAGGTTTGGATTTCCGTCTTCGTCCATGGTAGAAGCGAAAGCTATTGGCCGTGGGCCGATAGCTCCAAGTAGGTAACCATGCAGCTTTGACGTTGGAATATCTCGAGGATCGACTTTCATAAATTGAAATTGATGGCAAAAGTAGATTTCACACGAGCGAATCAAACTTTTTCCTGAGTCAATTTTAATTTCGAATAATTATATCTTTGCATCCCTTTTTTAAGGCTGTTCTTTATGATGCGGATGTGGCGAAATTGGTAGACGCGCTAGACTTAGGATCTAGTGCCGCAAGGCGTGTGGGTTCGAGTCCCTCCATCCGCACTAAACTAGAGATGGGTGACCATCATTTAATTGAATAAAGACCGCTCTGATCGGTCTTTTTTTATTTCTAAGCATTAATTCCTCTATAATGGATATCAAACAGGAAAACATCGATGATTTAAATGCTCAGGTGACAATAAAGATTGAACCTGCTGACTACGAGAAATCGGTCAAAAGCGTATTAGATAATCACCGAAAGCAAATGACACTTCAAGGGTTCCGCCCGGGAAAGGTCCCATTTGGCGTTGCCAAGAAAATGTATGGTAAAGCTGTATTGGCTGAAGAGCTGAACAAACTTTTATCTGAAAACCTAAATTCTCATATCAAGGAAAACGAGCTCAACATCTTAGGACAGCCGATTCCGAAAGATCAAGAAGAGCTGCAGTTAGATTTTGAAAAGACATTCGAATTCTCTTATGAGCTTGGTCTTGCGCCCAACTTTGAGGTCAGCATCAATGACAAAGACAAGTTTACTAAGTACAAGATTATTGTTGACGACGAATTACTAAATAAGTATGTCGTTGACTTCCAGCGTCGTCATGGCCAGAGTGAAGAGGTTCAATTTGTCGGAGACACTGACATGATTTACGGAACCCTTTTCGAATGCGACAAGAGTGGGACTCGAAAGGAAGGTGGAGTTCACAATCACACGACCATTGCGGTGGAGTATGTTGATGACAAGGCGTCGAAAGACAAGCTTGTAGGCCTGAAGGTTCAGGAAACGCTCGTAGTTGAACCGGCAAAGCTCTGTAAAGGGGATGCAGATTTATCCGCCATGATTGGTGTGCCAGTTAACCAACTGAGCGATCTAAGTAAGCACTTCGAATTACGCGTTGATTCTATTCATAAAATAGATCCGCATGAGATTAACCAAGAGCTCTTTGATAAAGTTTTTAATCCAGGCGCGGTGAGTACTGAGGAAGAATTTAGGTTGAAGATCACTGATGATTTGACCAAGTACCTTGAAGGAGACAGCGACAAAAAGCTACGTCGCGATATTCAGGATAAGCTGATTGACAAGCTGAAATTGGAGCTTCCGGATGAATTTTTAAAACGATGGTTATTGGAGTCTGGATCACAAAATCCGGAGAAGCCAATTACGCAAGCAGACATTGACAAGGAGTATGACGATTATAGCCGCATGCTTCGAACTCAACTCATTGAGTCAGAAATTGCAAAGTCAAATGAAATCAAGGTCGAGTTTACTGATATAGAAGCTAGAGTCAAGGAAAGTATAAAGGCTCAATTCCAAAGTTTCGGTCAGCCAGAAGTGGATGATGAAATGTTGAATCAGTTCGCTCAAAACTTCCTGCAGAAGGAGGAAGAGGTGCAAAAAACCTATGATCAGTTGCTCGATGAGCGTTTAACTTCTTTTTATTCGAATACCGTCAAGATTCAGGAAAAAGAAGTCTCCTTTGATGAATTCGTTAAATTAGCCTCTAGTAGATCTGGAAAAGGCAATTTGAAGGATCAGATATCAAGTTTTTTAAAGTTTTAGAATGATCGATCAGAAAGAGTTTAGAAATTACGCAGTCAATCACTTAGGAATGAGTGGATTATCTGTTGATGAGTACCTTAAGGCGGCTCCAAATCCGCAGGGAATGACACGTACCGTAATTGAAGAACGTCCAATGCCATTTCGTGAAGTAGACGTCTTTTCACGGTTGATGATGGATCGTATCATCTTTTTAGGATTGCCTATTGATGATTTCATCGCAAATGTGATTCAAGCTCAGTTACTCTTCCTTGAATCCGCTGATTCAGGAAAGGACATACAGATCTATATAAACAGCCCAGGAGGCTCTGTTTATGCCGGTCTTGGTATTTATGATACAATGCAATACATCAATTGTGACGTAGCTACAATTTGCACAGGAATGGCCGCTTCTATGGCCGCTGTAATACTATGTGCAGGAGAAAAAGGCAAGCGCACAGCTTTGAAGCACGCTAGAGTCATGATCCATCAGCCAATGGGCGGAATGGGCGGCCAAGCTTCCGATATTGCAATTACGGCTGAAGAAATTCGAAAAATCAAGGAAGAGCTCTACGACATAATCGCAGAGCACACGAATCAAAAGGCAAAGAAAGTCTGGGAAGACAGTGACAGGGATTATTGGATGAAGGCCCAGGAGGCGAAGGAGTATGGAATGATAGACGAGGTTCTCCAGCGTAAACCATAAGCCATGGCAAGGCAAACCGAAGAACAAATCAAGTGTAGCTTCTGCGGAAGAGACAAGCGCGAAACCGCGGTGATGATCGCCGGAATCACTGGTCACATCTGTGACCGATGCATCCAGCAGGCATCACGAATTGTGGATGAAGAATTAAGCTCAAGACTCAGAGACTCTGTTCTGGGCTCAGTCAACCTTCTCAAGCCCTTTGAAGTGAAATCCCACCTGGATGAATTTGTCATAGGTCAGGATGAAGCCAAGAAGAACTTGAGCGTTGCGGTTTACAACCATTACAAGCGAATTTCACAGACAGAGGATGAAGGCGATGTTACCATAGAAAAAAGTAACATGATCCTCGTTGGGGAGACCGGAACAGGAAAAACCCTCCTCGCAAGAACAATTGCCAAAATCTTGAATGTTCCGTTCTGCATTGCAGATGCAACGGTATTAACGGAAGCAGGATATGTTGGTGAAGACGTTGAGAGCATACTCAGCCGGTTACTTCAAGCCGCTGAATACAATGTAGAGGCCGCAGAGCGCGGAATTGTCTTCATTGATGAGGTGGACAAGATCAGCCGTAAATCAGATAATCCTTCAATTACAAGAGATGTGAGTGGAGAAGGAGTACAACAAGGCCTTTTAAAGCTACTGGAAGGATCAACTGTGGGTGTTCCACCTCAAGGCGGTAGAAAGCACCCTGAGCAGAAGCTGGTACAGATTGACACAAAGAATATATTGTTTGTCTGTGGTGGTGCATTTGATGGAATTGACCGAATCATTTCCAGAAGACTTAACACATCAGCCATAGGTTATCGCAGTAAAACACAAGAAGGCGAAGTTGAGAAAGAGAATCTCCTTCAATATGTGAGTCCTTCGGACTTACGTGAGTACGGTCTTATTCCAGAACTTATTGGACGTCTCCCCTTGGTTGCATTCTTGAACCCATTGGATCAAAGTACTTTGCGACGAATATTGACGGAGCCTAAAAATGCTTTGATTAAGCAATACATGCGGCTCTTCGAAATGGAGGATATCAAATTGTCATTCGAGAAACACGTTCTCGACTACATTGTGGAGCAAGCGATGGAATATAAGCTCGGAGCGCGAGGACTTCGTTCCATTTGTGAGGCCATCATGATGGATGCGATGTACGAGTTGCCTTCTCAGGATCCAAAGCCAGAAAACTTCAAGATCAGTTTGGATTATGCGAAAGAGAAGTTTGAGAAGAGCACTTTTAGGAAGCTAAGAGCGGCTTAGTAAGGGACTTCTATTTTGAAGTACGTGTTATTTCTCCGAGACAACAATCGATTGTCGCATGAATCAATATCACCATAGTTAAGATATCGTGTATTGAGATTCTGAATATTCATCTCAGATCTTCCTGAAACAAACCATTGGCAGGCCAGCTTGTTCGTATAGCGGGTTGTAATCTCATCTGTAAACGTACTGCCACGTGAATTTTCACCATAGGATAGGCCGGAAATTAAAAAGACATCATCATCGATCGCGCTGTCTGTACTCGACCCGTCACTCCAGACCATGACGTATTCGCCATTCATCTCAATCTCGATATTGGTTCCGGTGACCAGCCCGTCTTCGATCGTCATCCGGTATTGGCGTTTTGCATCAGCGTTCAATCCAAGATTCGTGATGTACACAGTTCCGCTCACGTCGTACTTGTCCTTTCGATATCCGTCAAAAGTGATGGTCGCAGTTGTTCCTTTGTTCAAGTATTTTCCTGTGAATTCTGCATTGATAATCCCGTATCGATAGAATCCATCGTGGCATTGGATACCATCATCACTCCAATTCAGTGTGAGGTTGATCGGGAAAACAGCCACGGTATCATCGAGGGTTGCTCGATAAATACAGTCGTCAAACCAGATGATGAGTCCTGTGTCATTGAGTAAGGAATCTCTCATGGCAAAACGATGCACTTCTCTGAAAGCATCATCGAAGATGTGATGGGCTAGCGCATAATCCCTTGCAGCAAGTGTTTCGAGATCTTCATCACGATCGCTCTTGTTGCAACTAATTACAGTTCCAATAAGAAGTAGCGCCGAGGCTAATATGAAAGAGACTTGTCGTAGAGGTCGCATTGATACGGCTAGGATAGACAAATTTAACGAATGTTGAAAATTCGATCAATTTTTATCGTAGACGCAGATTGTGAAAGAGAAGTTGTGAACATCATCCATAGGATGGTGCTCAAGAGTTGTTTTGGTGTATTCCGAAATATCGAATTCAGGAAAGTGTGTGTCACCGTCGGGTGAGGCATCGACATGAGTGATATAGAGCTTGTCGGCAATTCCGATAGTTTGTCGGTAAATATCACCGCCACCAATGATGAACAGTTCTTCTTCCCTTGCTTCTCTGGCCAATTGTATGCCTTTCTCAATTGTGTTGACCACGTGAACGTGCTGGTCATTGATCTGATTTGTCCTTGTCACCACAATATTCGGTCGACCAGGTAGAGGTCTAAATTTCAATGGAATTGAATCATAATTCTTCCTTCCCATGAGTACGTAATGCCCTCGTGTGGTCGTCGAAAAGAACTTCATGTCATCCGGAAGATGCCAAGGCAAATCTCCTTTCGCACCAATCACTTTATTCTCACCAATTGCGGCGATCAACGAAATCTTCATTTATACTGCGACTTGAGCCTTAATGTGAGGATGTGGTTCATAATTTACCAACTCGAAGTCCTCATACGTAAATGAAAAGATGTCCTTGACCATTGGGTTGATATTCAATGTAGGCAGTGACTTGATATCACGTGTGAGCTGAAGTTGTGCTTGCTCAATATGATTTGAATACAAATGGACGTCACCAAATGTGTGTACGAAGTCACCCGGCTCGAAATCGCAGACTTGAGCAACCATCAATGTGAGAAGCGCATAGGACGCAATGTTAAAAGGCACTCCGAGAAAGACATCAGCGCTCCTTTGGTAAAGTTGACAGCTCAATTTGCCTTCTGCAACATAGAATTGAAACATTGTGTGGCAAGGAGGGAGAGCCATGTTTTCGATGTCAGCGACGTTCCAAGCACTCACGATGTGACGCCTCGAATCTGGGTTTGACTTAATCTGCTCAATCAAGTTTGTGATCTGGTCTACTTTACGACCATCGTGAGTTGGCCACGATCTCCACTGATAGCCATAAACTGGGCCCAGATTGCCGTTTTCGTCAGCCCACTCATCCCAGATACGAACCTTGTTATCTTTCAAATATTGGATGTTCGTGTCTCCTTGCAAAAACCAAAGCAATTCATGAATTATTGACCGGAGATGAAGCTTCTTTGTCGTGAGCACCGGAAAGCCTTCGCTGAGATCAAAACGCATTTGGTAACCAAAACTGCTTACAGTTCCTGTGCCTGTCCTGTCACCCTTTTCCGCTCCGTTATCCAGTATGTGTCTTAGTAGATCGTGGTATTGTTGCATGTGATCAAATGATGATTCAAAATTCCACCGGAAATTGGTTCAAAACAAGGAGAACTCGAAAAAGCTATTAACGAGTTATGAATAAAACATACCAACGATTGTGGCGGTGAACAGACAAGCGATCGTCCCACCAATCAACGCATAAAAACCGAGAGAACTCAGGAGTGATTTTCTGCCTGGTACAAGAGAGCCTATTCCACCAATTTGAATGCCGATAGAAGCAACATTTGAGAACCCGCAAAGTATGTATGAGGCCATTATGATGGATTTCTCACTGGCGAATTCTGCATTGGACTTCATTTCGCCTAAAGTGACATAGGCGTAGAATTCGTTTAGAATTGTTTTTTCACCTAGCAGCTGGCCGACTAACACAATGTCATCGGATTGAACTCCCATGAGAAAAGCGATTGGAGCAAAGGCGTATCCGATAATGAATTGGAAGGTCAAGCCGTCGTAGTTGGTGCCATCCTGAATGACTTCATTGAGCCCGGTTATTGCACCAATCCCATCTCTGAGAATGAAGTTTCCTAAATAAACCAGCGCTGTGAAAACGAGGAGCATGGCGCCTACGTTGATCGCCAGCTTCAATCCATCTGTGGTTCCATTGGTAATGGCTTCCAAAAAGTTACTGCCGATTTTGTCATTGTTGATCTCCATCGTTTGATCGAATTGATCAACCTCCGGAACGAGGATTTTCGCTGCCACAATCGCAGCCGGTGCGGACATTACGGAAGCAGTCAGTAAATGCTTCGCAAAAAGAAGCTGTTGCACAGGGTCATCTCCACCTAGGAAGTTTATGTAGGCGGCGAGTACCCCCCCAGCAATAGTTGCCATGCCGCCAGTCATCAAACACATCATCTCCGATCTGGTCATCGAGTTCAAGTAAGGTCTCACCAAAAGCGGTGATTCTGTCTGACCAAGGAAAATATTGCCGGCGGCAGCTAAACTTTCAGCGCCACTCAATCGCATGAGTCTCTTCATTACCCAAGCGAAGCCATAGACCACCTTTTGAAGTATTCCTAAATAGTATAAAATGCTGCTCAATGCGGCGAAGAAGACAATCGTCGGGAGAACATTGAATGCGAAGCTGATGACACCAGGTTCCATCTCATTCGTGATAAATGACCTGAATAGAAAGTCAGTGCCGTATTGGGTAAACGAAATAACCTTGATGAAGACTTTGCTGAGCCATTCAAATCCGACGGCTACAAACTCTACCTTCAGCACAAGGAAGGCGAAAACTATCTGCAGAAGAATCCCTTTTCCAACGAGGGTCCAGTCAATTTTTTTTCTGTTTTGGCTTGCTAGATACGCAAGTGCTACTAAAACAGCTAGTCCAAGAAGTCCACGAAGGATTGCTAATATCAAAAGGCAGGCTATTGAGCCGGAAAGTTAATGAATCTACTTTCTCTTCTGAATCTCGTCACGAAGAATGGTCGCCTTCTCATAGTCTTCCTCAGAAATAGCTTTCTCCAATTCAATTTCGAGATCTTCGAGATTCATGCTGGCATATTCGGGAGTTTCGAGGATGCTGATCTTTTCTCCCTCCTCGTCGCTGGTGAGCGCTTCAATTTCTTCGTCTTCTAGAATGATACCTGCTGATCCTAGAATAAACTCATACGTGTAAATTGGACATTTGAATCGCACAGCAAGGGCGATGCCATCACTTGTTCGAGTATCGATTTCAACGTCTTCACCATCAGCACGGGTGCAAATCAATTTCGCAAAAAAGATACCCTCTACAAGGTTGTAGATTATGACTTCTTTAACGCCAATTTCGAATGTGTCGGCGAATGTTTTGAATATATCATGCGTTAGTGGACGGCTAGGTTTCATGCCTTCCAATTCAATTGCAATCGCCTGCGCTTCAAAATTCCCAATGATTATTGGAAGTCTCCTTCGGCCATCAGACTCACCCAGGACTAAAGCATACGCTCCGGTTTGGGTTTGACTTTCCGACAAACCAAGAATTTCAAGTTGTATTCTGGACTTGTCCATCAGGTTTTAGGCTTGTGCAGCATTATGTGCTTTCAGGGCATCAAGGAGTTTTGGGATTACTTCAAAAGCATCTCCAACAACACCATAGTCAGCAGCAGTGAAAAACGGGGCTTCGCTATCTGTATTCACTACGACAATGACTTTGCTTCCATTCACTCCAGCTAAATGCTGAATAGCCCCGGAGATTCCAACAGCAATGTATAGGTTGGGCCGAATGGCAATACCAGTTTGGCCCACATGTTCGTGGTGAGGTCTCCATCCAATGTCGGCTACAGGACGAGAGCATGCCGTCGCCGCTCCTAATTCTGAAGCGAGCTCTTCAATCATACCCCAATTCTCCGGGCCTTTAAGACCGCGACCAGCAGAAACAACAAGTTCAGCTTCGGTGAGATTGATTCCTTCTCCACCTTTTGCCTTGAATTCAACAACATTTACGGAATGTGCACCGAGGTCCGGTGATATTGCACTTACGTTTTTCGTGGCTCCGTTTTTTTCTTTGGAAATCGAATTAGGAAGCAAGCTGATCACCTTAATGGTTGAATTAATTTTCACTTCAGCAAACGCCTTCCCGGAGAAAACAGCTTTTTTGACTGTAAAACCTCCATCTGTCTTTGGATAATCAATAGCCCCTGTTACAAGGCCAGCTCGCAATTTGGCCGCAGTCATTGGTGCAATTGATTTTCCGGTGTAGTCATGAGAAAAGACGATCACTTCGTACCCTTGATCAGTGGCAACGCCACTAACAAGTTTGGCCAATCTGAGTGGGTCCATTTCAGTGTCACCGGAATAGTGGAGAATTTCGCCACTACCGTAGGAAGCAAGTTCGTCGAGCTCTGAATCTTCCAGCTGCCCGTATGAAATCGTGGTCTGACTTCCTCCCGATTGGTCGGCAATTTTCTTTCCGTAGGTCACCGCTTCGAAAGCGGACTTTGCAACCTTACCGTTGCTGCTATCTGCAAATACTAAAACCTTCATGCTTAAATAACTTTTGCTTCGTTGTGAAGTAGATTAACCAATTCTTCCATGTTGTCTGGATCAATAAGCTTGACTGATCCTTTCTCTGGAGGTAAGGTGAAAGCGGTGATTTCTGTGAGTGTTTCTGGATTGGCAGAAGGAATCACAGTCAAAGGCTTCGTTCTGGCGGCCATGATTCCGCGCATGTTTGGAATGCGCTGCTCGGCCATTCCTTTTGCAGAGCTAATTACACAGGGTAAGTTGAGCTCGGCCACTTCGTTTCCGCCTTGCTTATCGCGTTCCACTTGCGCCTTTCCATCAGAAACTTCGAGTTTGCTCACGTTGCTTACAAATGGAAGATCAACGATAGCAGCGAGCATGCCACCAACTTGTGAACCGTTGTAGTCAATAGTCTCTTTGCCAACCAAAATCAAGTCAAAACTATTTTGACTGCAGTAGGTTGCAATTTCTGATGCTACCTGAAAAGCATCGGTAGGATTGGCATCAATTCGAGCGGCTTCGTCAGCTCCAATGGCAAGTGCCTTTCTCATTACTGGTTCAACATCAGCTCCTCCCACACTTACAATTGTGACTTTGCCTCCTTGGGCTTCTTTCAGTTCTAAGGCTCGCACTAAAGCATACCACTCGTCATAGGGATTGACAATGAATTGTACACCATCTTCGTTGAAGGCAGTGTTTTTATTTTTAAAAGTGATTTTACTCGTAGTGTCAGGAGCTTTACTTATACATACTAGGATATTCATCGGCTCGAAATTCTGCTCTTGATTAAGGAGTGCAAAAGTAGCTTTTGCACGGAATTTCCAGCGTCTATTGCGGGGCTTTTATACGAAAAAGACGTGATATTTCATTTGATCTTATCGTTGAGAAATGGAATCAAACCGACCGATTGGGTCGGCGATACATGAATAGCAGAGAAAGGTTCCTGGTGACGGATTGAATAAAGTGGAATCTACCACTTATTTTTGCGCCCCAATCAATTGGAGTATGCGCACGATTCAATTTAGAGATGCCTTGAGAGAGGCCATGAATGAAGAAATGAGAAGAGACGATCGAGTCTTTCTTATGGGCGAAGAAGTGGCTGAGTATAATGGCGCTTACAAAGTAAGTCAGGGAATGCTGGATGAGTTCGGTGCAGATCGAATAATCGATACGCCAATTGCAGAATTGGGGTTCACGGGAATCGGGGTTGGAGCTGCCATGAATGGACTTCGGCCGATCGTCGAATTCATGACATGGAACTTTGCCATTCTAGCTGCGGATCAGATTATTAATTCAGCTGCGAAAATGTTGCAGATGTCTGGAGGGCAATACAATGTACCAATCGTTTTCCGAGGAGGAAATGGTACCGCAGGGCAACTTGCAGCCACGCACTCTCAAAGCTTTGAAGCATTCTATGCACACGTGCCAGGGCTAAAAGTCTTGACACCATCCAATCCGGCTGACGCCAAAGGACTTTTGAAATCAGCGATCAGAGATGATGATCCAGTCGTCTTCCTAGAATCTGAAAAGATGTATGGAGATAAAGGAGAAGTTCCAGATGGAGAATACCTTATCCCGATTGGCAAGGCCGACATTAAAAGAAAGGGGGATGATGTAACCATCGTTTCTTTTGGGAAGATCATGAAAGTGGCACTTGAAGCCGCAGACGAATTAGCCAAAGATGGAATTAGCTGTGAGGTCATTGATTTGAGAACGATTCGGCCTCTAGATGTAGAGACCATCATTCGATCCGTGCAAAAAACCAACCGATGCGTTGTTGTTGAGGAAAGCTGGCCATACAGTAGCATCTCCAGTGAGATTGCCTATAGAATTCAGAAGGACGCTTTCGACCATCTTGACGCTCCTGTATCGAGGGTAATGCAATCTGATACGCCGTACCCATTTAGTCCAAACTTGATTGAAATTGCCGTTCCGACGGTTGAGCAAACGATCCTTCGAGTTAAGGAATCTCTTTACTTAGTTTAAACCTGAGCAAGAAAAAGCCCCTGCTTTGAGAAACAGGGGCCTTTTCATAAACTAAACCTACTAACCTATGTGCGTATATAACGCTGTAGGCTAAATTTATTTCAATTTCTGTGCCAATTAGTTGCTAAGAAACGTTAACTAATCTCCAAGCTCTATTCTGCTCAGCTCAGTCATCTCTCCTTCAGGAGAATATTGATATTGGTAAAGGCCATCTCTGCTGATGACATGAGCGATGCTACGGTGTGTTATCACATCGTATGTTTCCATACCCGTGATGTGATCTAATCTATTTGCACCAGTCTCTCCGATCACACTGAAATCGTAGATCTTAAGACCATCCGTTCCATCGCAAAGGAAGAGCAACTCTGATTCGCTATCAATACTTAAACCGTGAGGATTTGTCATTGGCCAAGTCTTGATCAACCTTGGTTGCATGATGTCGTCGATGTCGAGTATGTCCAATTGATTGTCATTAGCCCAATTGCATGTATTTCCTGCTCTGAGCGTAACGAATGCGTAATCATCATTCGCAACTACTGGATCACAAGATGTCATGTGAGAATAACTTGACAAGTACGACGGATTGTCTGGACTTGAGACATTATATGCCAACATGCCATTATTAGAGCCAATGAATAGGTGCTCTTTAAATGTGAACAGCGTCTCAATCATACCCCAACCTCCAGCATCATTCCATGGAGAGAATGAATTCACGTAGTTCATATTATTGGTAGAGATATCATAAATATTCACAGTGGTTTCATCGACTATTACATATAAGTATGTGTCGATCAACATGAATCTAGCCATCGATCCAGCAATTCCGGATTGACTGCTGCTTGCGCTTGATCTTACATTGTTTGTTGTTCCTGAAAAAGACACAGGTGAACCGGCGTCTGACATCATACTGCCATTCCAGGTTCCGTTCCAATCTTCGTCCCATGCACTCCGGTAATAACCGTAGCAATCTTCGTCTTTACAGTCTTCTCGAACCTCAGCCACTTGATATCCTGTAACGACACCCTTTGTAGGGTCGACGTTCGATACTGGATAAGTCCAGTCCATCGTTGATGGTATGGTGTAGGATAAAGCGTCTGGAACTCGTCCAACTTCTCGGACTCCTTCTGGGTCACTTATATCAATTGCCACAAGATCAACATAACTGTCAACGTAGAGGATGTTGTCTCTCACAGCCATGTCGACGTTTCCAGGCACATTAACAAATGCTTTGTGGACTGGATTAGCCGGGTTTGTATTGTCATAAAGGTGGATCCCTGATTCAAAATCATTGATCATGATCCAATCGCCATACAAGAATATTTTTCCTGGTTTTTCTAACACTCTGTCGTTGTCATTGACAATCGAGGTTCTGAGGGATTCATAGCTCATGTACACAGGAACATTGGCCGTGTAAATTGTGGTTTGCTTGACCTTTCGACATCCTGTCGCGGCCATTACCAATACCACTGCAAAAAGGGTAATTCGGGTGAGTGACTTCATTGGGTGATAGTGTTTATCCAAAAATTGGGATTTAAATCTCGATTAAGTAGACGAAAGATTCGACGATAACGTTAGTAGCTTTGACGAAACTTATTTCATAACGAACGCTTCTTGTCTTTATTACGTCTGAATATGAAATCGAAACCGGTGCGCCCAATCACATTTATCTTCTCGATGCTCATTGCGTCGATCGGTTTTTCGCAAGCTAAGTACGTAGAGATTTTCGTAGACAATGGTGAGTATATCAAGGGAGAACTAATAGCCATTGGAAGTGACATTCTCCTAGTTAGGTCTGGCGATAGAGTGGAAAGCATTGAACGAGAAAGTATTCGACTAGTCTTGCCTACAAAACCCTCGAAGCAGTCTTCAAGAATATCTACTAGAACTACCGGAAGTTATCGCAATGCTGCACGGCCAACTGCATCCAATAGACCCCAGTTGAAACATGCATCGTACAATCTTCTCGACAATAAATGGATGACCGAAGTGAGCGGAGGTTTTTATCCAATTACGCCATTCGTCGTGGATATGTCGTTTACACAGTGGAAGCGTTTAGGTGGCAGCTGGGCATTAGGAGCAGGCGTATCATGGAATTTTTCTGATTACTCGATGGCAAAATTTTCATTGCAAGGGAGGAAGTTCTTATCGAAAAATGGAGTTGCAAAGCCATTCTTGAATGCCTCCGCTGCATGGTCTCCAACCGCTGGTTTTTTCGGGAATACCGGATGGGGTGTACAGTTTCTTGAATTCTCCCCTGTGAAGCAAGTTACAGGTGGTTTAGGCATATTGATAGACACGGGTCAGAAATTAGGATTGACCGGTCAACTTGGTTTCGCAGCTACATATTATTCTACAGAAGAAGTTTCATGGGATAATCGCCGGATCATCGCTTCATATCAGCATTACGGTCCTTATCTCCTTATGGGGTTCATATTTTGACAACACCAGCATTGTTAGTTTGAATAGGCTACTATCTTTGCGCGCTTAAATTTGGGGTAGAAAACCTCATTAACTTATTCAAAATCAATAATTAGAATGGATAATTTGATATACGCAATCCCTGCGTTCGGTGTGCTTGCACTTCTATATGTTGCATGGAAGAGTGCATGGGTTTCAAAACAAGAAGTTGGAACTGAAAAAATGGCTAGAATAGCCGAGAACATAGCTGTAGGAGCTATGGCCTTTTTAAGGGCTGAGTATAAAGTACTCGCAATTTTCGTAGTTGCTGTAGCTGCTCTTCTCGCATTTAAAGGAGCGAATGAAGAAAACTCTACTGTTTTCGTTGCCTTATCATTCGTGGTTGGAGCAATTTGTTCTGCGCTAGCAGGATACCTCGGAATGAGGGTAGCCACAAAGGCAAATGTTAGAACAACCAATGCAGCACGAACTTCCCTAGGAAGAGCCCTTGAGGTTGCTTTCGGTGGCGGATCCGTTATGGGTCTTGGTGTAGTTGGCCTCGGTGTTCTTGGATTGAGCATTCTTTTTATCCTTTATTCTAAAATGTATGGTTTAGGCGATGCAAAGAGCGTTGCTACGGTATTAAATGTATTAGCCGGCTTTTCTTTGGGAGCATCTTCCATTGCACTCTTCGCAAGAGTTGGAGGAGGAATCTACACCAAGGCGGCTGATGTTGGAGCTGACTTAGTTGGAAAGGTTGAAGCAGGTATTCCTGAAGACCACCCCTTAAATCCAGCTACAATTGCTGACAACGTTGGAGACAACGTCGGTGATGTTGCCGGAATGGGTGCTGACTTATTTGAGTCGTATGTAGGATCTATAATTGGCACTATGGTTCTTGGTGCAGCGTTCGTGGCTATTAATGACTTCCCAATGGACGGTCTCGGAGCTGTCATTCTTCCGCTTGCACTCGCTGCGGTTGGAATACTAGTTTCCATCATCGGAACGTTCTTCGTTAAAGTGAAAGAAGGTGGAAGCCCACACCGTGCGTTGAACATTGGAGAATTTGGTTCGGCAGGGGTAATGGTAATTGCTTCTTACTTTATTATACAGTATTTCCTTCCAGAAACATGGCTACTTGGAGGCACCGAGTATTCAGCGAATGGAGTATTCTTCGCAACACTCGCTGGTCTAATTGCTGGTCTTGGAATTGGTAAGATCACTGAATATTATACTGGAACAGGAACTCCTCCAGTTCTTTCAATTGTAAGACAGTCGTTGACAGGTTCTGCTACGAACATTATCGCTGGACTGGGTGTTGGAATGATGAGCACTGCCATTCCAGTTATCCTTATTGCAGCAGCAATCTTGGTTGCGTATGAGTTTGCAGGTCTTTACGGAATCGCAATTGCAGCGGTTGGTATGCTTGCTAACACAGGAATTCAATTAGCCGTTGACGCCTACGGACCAATCTCTGACAACGCAGGTGGAATAGCCGAGATGGCAGAATTGCCTAAAGAAGTTCGTCAGCGTACGGATAAGCTCGATGCAGTAGGAAATACAACCGCTGCCATCGGAAAAGGATTTGCGATTGGCTCTGCAGCACTAACGGCACTGGCGCTTTTCGCAGCCTTCATGCAACAAGCTAACGTCAGCATGATCAATATCGCTGAGCCAATGGTAATGGCTGGTCTCTTAGTTGGGGCGATGCTACCGTTTGTCTTTTCTGCTTTAAGTATGAATGCAGTTGGACGTGCAGCGATGGCCATGATTGAAGAAGTTAGACGTCAGTTCAAAGAACTTCCAGCTTTGAAGGCTGCTTTGGAGGTGATGAAAAAGAATGACGGAAAGGAATCCAGTGAATGGAGCGAAGAAGATCGAAAGGTCTTTGATGCGGCTGATGGGGTTCCTGAATATGACAAGTGTGTTGAGATTTCAACAAAGGCATCTATCCGTGAAATGGTAGTCCCAGGATTACTTGCGGTTATTGCTCCTGTCCTTGTTGGATTCATAGCCGGTCCAGAAATGCTCGGTGGTCTACTTGCAGGAGTTACTTCAGCCGGTGTCTTGATGGCAATCTTCCAGTCGAATGCTGGTGGTGCTTGGGACAATGCTAAGAAGATGTTTGAAGAAGGTGTTGAAATCAACGGCGAGATGTACTACAAAGGATCAGAGCCTCACAAGGCGACGGTTGTTGGTGATACTGTGGGTGATCCTTTCAAAGACACGTCAGGTCCTTCACTCAACATTCTACTTAAGTTAATGGCAGTTGTGGCACTTGTGATCGCACCTTCTATTGCGCTCGAAGAAATGACTGTTATTGAAGAACCAGCAGAGGAAATGAGTATTGAGATCATTGAAGAGGCAACTGAAACTGTTGCTGACGCTGCTCAATTCGAGTAAAGAGAATTTACAATTCAAAAGGAAGCCTTCCATTCACGTGGAGGGCTTTTTTATTTCAGCTTTGGATTGTTTAGGTGTCGATTGCTGTCCCTCGAGGTCTTCTTTTCTAAATTCTTTTTAAAGGCCTGCTCCAGATCTATATCACATTGGTTAGCAAGGCAGATAAGAACCCATAGTACGTCAGCCATTTCATCTCCAAGATCCAGTTTTTTGTCACTCTCCTTTTCGCTTTGCTCTCCATATCGGCGAGCCATAATTCGAGCGAGTTCGCCTACCTCTTCAGAGAGTATAGCGGTATTAGTCAGCTGATTGAAATACCTAACACCGTAGGTCTGAATCCAAGAGTCAACTTGGGACTGCGCATCTTGTAATGTCATAATTTCTTGAGTTGTTGGGCAACAGAACTTGCAACGGCCTGTCTTCCTCGCTGGTCATAGTGTTCAGTGGGAAAGTCTTTATCTGTGAAGCTCTCAGATGGTACTAGATCAATGTTATTCACAACAATGATCCCTTTTGAAGAATAGCGCTCCTCTATGAATTGGGCATTGTCTTTCATAATTTCTACGAGGTCTGATCCAACCAATGAGTCGGCTTTTTCAAGGTTTTCTGGCAAAATGTGAAATAGAAGATTCACCCCGCTATGTTGGGCTTCATGTACTAAGGCATCCAAGTCTTGGATTCGAGGGTTGTCCTCTTGAATGATGATGGCATATTGCTTAATAAACTGATCGGCAAGCTGCCGTTTGGGATTTTTCCAATCTCCCCACTTATATTCTGCACACCATTTATTTACAGAGATGAGTGCATCAGAGACCGGCAGAGTTTGATCGTCCCAGTATTCATTCCGCAGACTTGTTCGCTCTTCTTCAGTTAAACTTTCGTAGGCTTGAAGACCAATCAATACCCTATTGATGATGGCTGGTCGATTGCTGTACATCAAGTTAGCCTTGTTCAGGGATGATTCCAATTCTGAATATATCCAGTCTGCTCCGAAGCTTCTCAAATTGATCGTAATAATGAATGTCGAAACTTCACTATTTTCTGGGAAGGAGTTCATCAACCGTTTAAACACTCCAGCATGCGAAGCCGGTTTATTGATAGCTTCAAAACGTTGATTCGGAAAATAAGAAGCCACCATTTGACTAATCTTCCTTGTATCATCATCGCCGTACTGAGGAAAGTTACTCGATGCAGACATGTAGACTACGTCGCAATTCTTGATCTTCTCGACCTGTAGCTTCTGTTCCGCATGATCATCTAAAAAGTCACGAAGCAAGTAGCGATCGAAGATCCATCCAGAAATTACTAGAACTAGAAAAACCGCTGCTATTTTTCTGAGAATAACCATCAGAATTGGAAGTATATGAACGGGTGGTTAACAGTGCCTGAGAGCGCGGTAGTGCAGAATATGAGGAGTCCATAAACTGACCAGCGCTGGAGAGAAGACTTGGTCTGAAGCCACTCATCGAAATCTCGGTTTCTAAAGTGAATATCCGAGAGAAGAAATAGACCGAGAAGTGAAATCAATACAGGATCCCAGCTTATGCTAAGTGATCCTGACTCCCAAGCAAACATGCGAGCTATATACAGTGTTGCATCGTTGATTGAATCGCTTCGGAAGAATATCCAGGCTATAAAAACCACCGCCATCGTTGCAATCCATCGCGGTACGCTGAGCGTGTTCTTCGTGTCGGAGGACAGGAACCACCTCTCACCTAAATAGGCCAAACCGTGTAGAGCGCCCCAAACCACAAACGTCCAGTTTGCCCCATGCCATAACCCACTAATGAGAAAGACCGCCATTATGTTGACGGTCAACTTCAAAGTGGATACGCGGCTTCCGCCCAGAGGAATGAATAAGTAATCACGAAACCACGTAGAGAGTGAAATATGCCACCGGGACCAAAACTCTCGAATGCTCAGCGAAGAGTAAGGGGCGTCAAAGTTCTTCATGAGATCCACTCCCATCAGTTTGGCGACTCCGATCGCGATGAGGGAATATCCATGGAAGTCACTGTAGATCTGGAGGCCAAAGAGAATCATTCCCCATACTAGTTGTGAGCTCGAAGCAATATCGGGTTGATTAAAAATTTGATCGACGATGGGAGCAAGGTTGTCGGCGATGCACATCTTGATGAACAAGCCATAAAGAATATATCGCGCACCATGTTGGATGTTGCGATAGTCGTACGAAACTTCTCTGTTGAGCTGTGGCATGAGCGTGTTGAAACGCTCGATGGGGCCTGCAACAAGTTGAGGGAAGTAGCTCACGAAAAGGGCGAATTTGAGCGGATTCCGTTCGGGTGTGGCTTTTCCGTAATACACATCGATCGTATATCCCATGGTTTGGAACGTGTAAAAAGAAATTCCTACAGGAAGCGCAAATGACATGAAGCGCATCAACTTCAAACTGACATCATCTCCGAGAAGTCCAACCGGATTCGCAACGTCTTCAATGAACCAGCCTGAATACTTAAAGAATGCCAGAAGACCGAGGTTCATCGAGAGGCTGAACGCAAGAGCCAATTTTCGTTTGACTTGGGCTTTGGAACTGTAAATTAATCGAGCCGCGAAGTAGTCTGTCGTCGTGCTAATGACGATGAGACTGAGGTACTCAATCTTCCAAAACCCGTAGAAGAAGTAGCTGGCAAGTAACAGTAAAAACCATCGGGTATTCTTCGGTAGGAGGTAGTACAATACCACAACCGTTGGTAGGAATATTAGAAAAGGAAGCGAGTTAAACAGCAAGGCTATTCCTTGTTTTTAGTGTCGATGATAATTGTGACGGGTCCGTCGTTCACCAAATTTACATCCATATATGCGCCAAACACACCTTTCAAAGTTGGCTTTTCCAAGATTGACTCTAAGGACTCACAGACATACTCGTAAAGTGGATTTGCCTTCTCCGGCCTCGCTGCTTTAATGAAACTTGGTCGAGTCCCTTTTTTATAAGAAGCATGTAATGTAAACTGACTCACAACGAGTACCTCGCCACCAACATCAATGATTGATTTATTCATTAACCCTTCTTCATCTGCAAACACACGAAGGGCCGCAATTTTGCTGCTCAACCATTCCGCGTCCTGTTTTTCATCGGCCTCTTCAATTCCCAGAAGAACTAAGAATCCGAGGCCTATTGAACTGATTTGATTGCTTTCAACCTCAACAGAAGCATTTGAAACCCGTTGGATTACTGCCCTCATTGTTTCAATTCTTTCAGCTCTTCAATCAGGTAGAGGTAGTTCTCGTATCGAAACCAGGGTAACTCTCCATTCTCATATGCATCGCGAACAGCACAGCTCGGTTCATTGAGATGGAGGCAATTGTGGAATTTACAGCCAGAGCTTCGTTCGACAATTTCTGGGAGAAAGTCCTTCAATTCTTCTGGCTGCATGTCAATCAGTCCAAAACTTTTTAATCCTGGAGTATCAATGATGTAAGTGTCTTGTGCAACCTCAAACATTTCGGCAAAAGTGGTAGTGTGTTGGCCTTTGTCGGTTGATTCTGATACGGAAGAAACCTTAACGTTAACCCCCGGATTAATTGAGTTGAGCAAGGAACTTTTTCCTACACCGCTATGCCCAGAAACGAGGTTTTTTTTACCTTCTATAAGTTGTTTCAATTCTTCGATGCCTTCATTATTGAGGACTGAAATGACCGAAGATTCATATCCGCAATCCTTGTATGCAGCACGTAGTTGTTCTAGGTAGTCCATCTCTTCCTTATTGAGAAGATCCGCCTTGTTAAAAATGATGTGTGCCTGAATATTGTATGCCTCAGCAGTGATAAGAAAGCGATCAACGAAACCCAACTTCAGTTTGGGTTCTTTGAGCGTTGTGATAACCAGAGCGAGATCGAGATTTGCAGCAATGATGTGCGTTTGTTTCGAAAGCTTCGTCGATTTTCGAATAATATAGTTGAAGCGCTCATGGACTGCTGATATTGCGAACGAGGTGTCATCGTCGGATTCAAGGGTGACTTTATCACCAACCGCTACTGGATTGGTGTTTTTGATTCCCTGAGTTCTGAGTTTGCCTCGTGTTCTCGCGTCAATCAATTCTCCGCTATCCAATCTCACTTTGTACCAACTGCCGGTACTTTTTATCACTGTTCCTTCCAAAGCCAATTAACAATCTCTGTGTTGATAAACCCAAACAGCTTGTTAATAACTCCGTTAATAACTCAGTAATTTTGTCATAAGACAAGCTATGGGAATGCAAAGTAATAATTGGATAGCACTCGCTATCGTAAGTTGTTTCCTCACCATGTCTCTAGGGGCCCAATCGCAGCCTTCTGAGCCTAGGATGAGCAAGATTGATTACATCGATACTTACAGGGATCAAGCAATACGAGAAATGCATTCGTCGGGAGTTCCTGCAAGCATCACCTTAGCTCAAGGTATGTTGGAGAGCGATTATGGAAATAGCCCATTGGCGAAGTACGCCCGAAATCATTTCGGAATTAAATGCCATAAAGGTTGGGAAGGACCAACATTCATTCAAGACGATGACGAGAAGAACGAGTGTTTCAGAAAGTACTATTCAGTTTACGATTCTTATCGCGATCACAGTGAGTTTTTAAGAACGCGAGATCGATACGCCGAGCTGTTCAATCTCAAGACAGCCGACTATAAAGGTTGGGCAAGAGGTTTGAAAAAAGCCGGTTACGCTACGAACCCGAAGTATCCAGATTTGCTCATCAAAATAATTGAAGAGAACGACCTAGCTAAATATGACCGTTCAAAGAAACTACCTGATCAAGTCCCGGTTGAAAAGGTGAAGCCTGAACCAGAAATGACAACTAAGCCGAATGCGCTGGCAGTTAGGACTATTAAGGTTAGTGATAACAACATTAAGTACGTGATTGCCAATACGGGGGATACTCCTGAAGCAATTGCAGATCGACATGACATGGGTCGATGGCAGATCATCAAGTACAACGATCTAAATAAGAATACGAGGATAGTTCCAGGCGAGATTATCTACTTACAACCCAAGCGGAGAAATGCTAGAAAGACATATCATACGGTTCAAGCCGGCGAAACCGTGTGGCACGTATCTCAGAGATTCGGAGTGAAGATTAAGAGATTGATCAAGATCAATGATCTTACGAAAGATGGAACGCTAAATGCCGGCCAGAAAGTGAAGCTTCGTGAGGTCGGAAAAATGGCCAAGCTGTTCGCCGGTAGCTAGTTCGTCAGTTGATAAAGAACAATTTCACCGCCTTCGGATTTTACACATAACTCAGGAACACTATTCCCATCTACGTCTAGCATGATGGGTTTACCGGTACCATCAACAGGCATGCGATCGAGCATCTTTCCATTCAAGTCGATTACATAAGTATTCATGCCGTCTTCGCTTGAAACTGCAATCCAGTTTTTGGCTCGGTCTACTAGGTGAATATCTGCAATCATCGTTTCGGGAAGCAAGTAGTCCAATTTCACTGAACCATCGCCATCTCTGTAGTAAATACGATCTCCATTAAGTATGGCAATTGACTTCGAAGGCACGTCGATCATATTCGCTACTACAGCAGTACCTACCGGGAGAATTGTGCTCGAAGATGTGTCACCGTTTAGTTGATGAAGGTGGATTTTACCCAATGAATCATAGCCTGATATAAAAGAAGTTGAAAGACTGGAGCCGATGTAGATTTCAGGTTCTTTCAAGTGTTCAACTATCTGCTGAGGTCGGCCCCTCAATTTGCCTCTACGATCCAAGAAATAAAGCTTGTGATCGCGTGAAAATGCAATTAGGTAGTCCTTTCCATCGAAGGATCGATACGCGATAGGGAGTTCTAGTTGATCTGACAATTCCGGGCTCTTCCAGCCTTTCACCGCTTCGCCATTACCGCCAATATTTCTAATCAACGGTCCATCCCCGACAATAATTCGCGCATCACCGTTCTTTTCGTATCGTACCAATGCGGGAGCTGCTGTTGCCTTATTATTCATTTTCATAGGAAATCCTGACACATTATTTCCATTTCGATCTACTGCCATGAGGTAAGATGCGGTGGTAAATAGGATTTGAAACTTGTCATTCCCATATAGATCGACTTGTTGGATGTCTTCAATTACCGGCTCGTCAAGTTGCTTTTTCCAAAGCGTCTTTCCATCCGCATTAATCAGGTACAGTTGGTGCTGAGAATCCTGTATGATGATCTCCTCTACATTGGTATAGTGATTCTTGAATCGCCATGGACCTCCGGTTATCTCTGAATCTGCATACATGCTCCAAAGAATAGGACACTGATCTCTCAATTCTTCATTTCTGGATACCGCTAGATTGAAGAATGTTTGGTAGGGAATTTCTGCGTGACGCTGAAATACAATGGAGTTGATACCATGATCAGAATCGGAGACTTCTACAAGTTCGTTCTCGAGGCTCTGAGCTGACGGACGCACATAAAAACTGAATTGAGCATCCGTAATCGCACTTTCGAGTGTCTTGAAATAGATCGAACGGGTTAGAACATCATCCGCAACATAGTCGTCAATAATGCTTCTTATCTGATCCACTGTTTCAGTGAAGATGAAGAATGAGCCGAGATCGGCATAGAATGCCTCGTCAGTCCAATCAAACTCAAGGGGCATCGGAATGTGAGTGGTACTACTTATGCCAATCTGAATACCGTTATAGGATGCCTCGTCTTCCATACGGTTCTCAAATTTAGAAGCACCAAGAGCCGTAAATGCATTTCCAGTCGACTCATCCGGGATCGATGCAATGAGAACCGACATGTTTGAATCCAAGCTCATGACAAGAGCAGAATTGCACTGAGCCGGTAGGTATCTCAATAGGGCAGAGGATGATGGTTTGCTCGAATGGTCTTGTTTCGAGAGACCGACGCCGTCAATTTGTACAAGTTGTGTGGTCTCTTTTATGTTCAGCGTTACCCAACTATCCTCAATAAATGTTTTCAATATATTGACTGTGCTCGCTGGAAAATAGCTTGATATTTTTCGGAGAGTGCCCTCTGTGCCCAACAGGCAAAAATTATTTGAACGCTTTTGCGCTTTAAGGAAAAGCTCGTCTTTCAAATGTTCTTCTTCTAATTGAACCGGGTAATTAGAGAGAATCGTGAATTGAGAAGAGACGTGGGATGCAGTGAATACTTCCGATTGAATCGAACTAGAAGCTCCGTACGCTATCAAGCCAAAACGGTCATCCTCAGCACAAGTGTAGAACAGCCATTCCTCAACACCCAGGTCAGCGATGATATCCATCGCCGCCTTCATTGTGGCCTCATCAATTAGCTGAGAGAGGATAAAGCTCTCTCGATCAGTTGAGTCGGACTTGTAGACTAACCAAGCATCACCTGGAATGAAGTGCGACTCCATCCCGGTCTCTTGCGTAAAGTACTTCGTATAAGCATACCAACCTCCTGCAGAGATTACGAGAAGAAAAAGGAGAATCCAGAGCCATCGCATCACACAAAACTAACGAGGTAGATTGGGCAGGTTCATAAGAGCTAAGAGGACTTTTAATCAGTGACTGTTAATTCCCGAAATCAAGTTCAAGTTGAGGCGGGAGAAGCTGAAAGCTTTGTCGGTGATATTTTGTTGCGCCGTGCTTTCTAATCCCATCGCGATGAGCCTTTGTTGGGTAGCCAACATTTGAGTCCCATGCGTAGTAGGGAAATTCTGCGTGAATTTTTCTCATGTAGTCGTCTCGATGCGTCTTCGCCAATATCGATGCCGCAGCAATGGAACCGTTTTTAGAATCGCCCTGAACGATGCACTCGAACGGTATGGTCAAATTAGAAATGAAACGATTCCCGTCGATCAACAAGTATTCCGGTTGGGTTTTCAGTTGTTCAACCGCTTGCTCCATAGCTAGAAACGATGCTCTTAATATGTTGATTTTATCAATTTTTGAAGGCGAGATAAATTTCACAGCCCAAGCGATGGCTTCTTTCTCTATGATTTTCCTGAGTTGATCTCGCTTGGTTTTGGATACAGCTTTAGAGTCATTCAGGTTCGGGTGTTTAAAATCTCGTGGGAGGATGACAGCTGCTGCTGTAACTGGGCCAGCGAGACAACCCCGCCCAACCTCGTCGCATCCTGCCTCGACTCTAGAAGATTGTAGCCTCGCATCCAACATTGAACGAATCTACCAACAAAAAACCCCGGGCGGATACCCAGGGTTTGTTATTTGCTCGAAAGCTTTGCTTTAAATTTTTGCCCCTAGGCTTACCTTAAGTTTAAAGCTATCGGATATTGCTTTGTCACCCAAATTGTCAAAGAAGCTAGCCGACCCGTAATGGATATCGTACTTCGTTCGATCAACTTCGATTTCACCGTAAGCAGCGAGCTTACCATCATTCATCTGCACGTTTGCAGGGAAGGAAATTGGGTGAGTTTGTCCTTTGATGCTCAGTTGTCCATGAATCATTGTGTTGTACTCTCCTGATTTGTTGGATTCAACCTTTTCGATTTTGAATTTTGCGGTTCCAAAATCAGAAACAGCGAAGAAGTCATTTGATTTGAGATGACCCAATAATTTGGCTCCGTACTCTCCTTGGATGTCTTCTACAGTCATTGAGTTCATATCCACTTCGAAAGATCCTCCAATAATCTTATTGCCATCAACTTGGAGTGTTCCTCCTTTGAGTGCAATAAGACCATTGTGGCTTCCAGTTATTTTTTCTCCTACCCATTCTATTTTACTTGCTTCTGGTTTGATGTCGAGCGTTTTAATGCCATCATCAATTGGTTTGAACGCAACGACTACGATGCCTAGACCGAGTGCTGCTATTTGAACTAATCGTTTCATTTAGTATGTGTTTTAGTTTTGATTCTACAAATATATGTATATACATCTAATGTAAACACAAATAAAGTTAAAACGATCGATCTACTTTTGACGAAACACCAACATGGCACTTACAGAAACAGTTGCAATTCCTTTGGGATTCACCGCCCCGGAATTTTCTCTTCTCAACGTTATAACTGGAAAAATGGATTCATTTGGTGAACACCACGGATCCAAGGGGACCGTCGTCATGTTCATTTGCAATCACTGCCCTTATGTTGTTCATGTGCGTGAAAAGCTGGTGGACATTGGAAATCATTATATCCCACTAGGCATTGGGTTTATAGCAATCAGTTCGAATGATGTGGAAGCTTATCCAGCCGATAGTCCCGATAAAATGAATGAGCTTTCTCAGCAAATGAATTTTCCATTTCCATACTTATACGACGAGACCCAGGATGTGGCAAAAGCCTATGATGCTGTTTGCACGCCAGACATTGCAGTTTTTGACGAAAACGACCGTTGTGTCTATCGCGGACGCATGGATGACAGTTCGCCTGGGAATGGAAAACCAGTGACCGGAGCCGAATTAGTGGCATGTCTAGATTCTTTGCTACGAAATGAGGATGTTGACAACATCCAATATCCCAGTATGGGTTGCAATATCAAGTGGAAGTAATGCTTTAAACAGTCTGGTTCCTCGGTTCGGTCTACCGAGCACGCCTTTAAATCCATAATTTTGCAAGCTCTGCCATGCAAAAGATAAATATCCTATTCTTAGTTTTAGTGTGCTGGACCTTAACTGGTTATGGGTCTGAGCCAAAGGATCCTGTTAAAAGGGATACCATCCGGGCGACTGTTCTGTATGGAGAGGAGGTGCTTTTTGATGCCGTTGATGGTCTATCCGATGGCCAGGTTTCGGATTTGCGAGACTCAATATTGAAGTTTCATGGTCCAAATAGGCTTTGGAGCTACATAAACCTCTACTTATCGCTCAAAAACAAGAGTGAAGAAGAATTAGTGGCATACATCGATTCGCTTTTTGAAACAGAGGACGTTCCTTATGCATTGATTAATCAGATCAATATCTATCTCGCCAACAGACCTGAGCAAGTGACTTTTGCTACGCCAACAGATCTGTTTGTGGGCTCAAAACATTCAAGAATCCCCGCAACGGATTTTTATCCAAGTTGGGATGACTCAAAACCAAACCCATACCCATGGGGATTAGGGAATCAGGATACTTCCATGTCGTTACTGCTATCTAGTCAGGAGCTTGGCGAGTTTCATTTGCCTGTCGAGAATGTGTTGACCTCAAAGTTTGGCTGGCGCGATGGGCGTATGCACAATGGGATAGACATTGATTTGGAGGTTTGGGATCCCGTAGTCTCTGCTTTTCCGGGTGTTGTTAGAGTTGCTAAGTATTATGGAGGATTTGGAAGGGTAGTAGTTGTTCGACATTTCAACGGACTTGAAACTGTCTATGCACATCTTCATCGGTTCAAAGTAAAAACGGGGGATCGAGTTGAAGGTGGACAATTGGTTGGTCTGGGTGGAAGCTCAGGAAATAGTACTGGAAGTCATTTGCACTTCGAAGTGAGATTCAAAGGGAAAGCTGTAAATCCATTGAGCTTCATTTCATTTGAAGAAAAGATACTGATCAACGACACGCTCGTCCTGAAGCGTACGAAAAACGGCTATGTTTCCTATCCAAAAGGAACGGTGATTTATACCGTTGAACGAGGCGATAGCCTCTACAAAATTGCCCGAGAGTACGGCACGACAACCTACAAGCTCGCAGAATTAAATGGAATTCGGCGCAACAGCTATCTCTACGTAGGGCAACGATTGAGGGTGATATGATCGACCTCGAAGAGCAGTTTAATTTCACGAACAAACTCAAGCATCCAACCAACGACCGGAAGGCTGTTTATCGATACTTTGATGCGTCCCAAGCGGAATACTTCACGGAATTATTGGTAGATGCTGACATCGAGTTTGAAGCCCAAATTGATGAGGATGATCCAAAGAAGCCCACTTATTTTGGAGTTTTAAAGGCCTACGAAACAAAGGTTGATAAGCTAAACTTCATGGCTATGGGAAAGGGGAGAGACAAGTTTATTCCCACCGCTCTGATGCGTTTTATTGTCTTTGCACTTTCTCTCTTGGTAATTCTACTTGCGTTCCTTGGCTATATCGTCTCTGAATAGCCGAATTCTTAATTCCCTACTCCGACTGCTATTCAATGCCGAAATTTGTACGGTGCGAATTCTATTAATCATATTACTCATTGGATCAACCTCCATGGTTCACTCGCAAAAAAGGGTGACCACCTTTGGGCTTCAGATTAAGCCGATAGTTCCGAGTAATCTGTTTAACACCGGTGAAACGGCGTTGACGAAAAATAATCTGGATTTCGCCGTCAATCAGAAGCTGGGTTATTCAATGGGAGGCATCATCAGAATTGGTCTCAATGAGCGTTTCTCTATGGAAACTGGGATCAGTTTAGTAAAACGGCACTTTGAAGCAACGGTTTTTGACAATCTGGATGCATATGCCGACACAACAAGATTTGGTATTTACGGATATGAAGTCCCTGTGTTAGGCATGGTATTCATTCGCCTCACAGACCAGATTTACATGAATACAGCATTTGGACTAGCCTTCGATGTCTTCCCTTCAGATGTGAGTAGCCTAGGAAGTTCTGACGAGTTTGAGCATGTTGGTATTCGAAGAGGTTTGAACGAAACAACGAACTTACTTTCTTGGATGAAAGTCGGATTGATAGCCAACCTAGGCTACGAATTCAGAACAGAAAAATCTGGGTACTTCTATGTTGGTGGCTCTTATCACTTGCCATTTCAAAATATTTACCACTCCTTTCTATTGTATGAGCGAAACGCGATTTCAGACCAAGCACACCTTCAGTTAGCTGGAAACTATCTTACCCTCGACTTTCGGTATCTATTTCATGAAGAGCCGAAAGAGAAAAAAAGAAAGACTAAAAGAGATCCAGATTCGATGCCAGGCTGGATGAAGAAGTAGGCTTAAATCGGAGCGTTCTTATAATGCTCCCAGAGTTGGTTTATTTCCTTGACATAGTTCACCGGCTCACGTCCCCGACAGTAACCATGTTTCACCACCTTGTCCTTGTAATATTGACGTTGTGATTTCAACTCGAGATAAATGGCGACATCTTCCCAGCTTGATTTGTCGCTGCCGTTCTTTTCGGCAAGTCGCTGAGCGTCCAGAACATGCCCCAAACCAACATTGTATGAACCTAGTATATAGTTGGTCTTTTCTATGGAGTCGGGCAGATGTTCATACCAGTATTCTTTAAGAGTCAACAAGAATGACACTCCAGCGTGAATGTTTTGATTTGGGTCTTGAACACTATCAGCTCCGAAACGGGAAGCAGTTGCAGGAATAAGCTGCATAAGGCCGCTTGCGCCCGTCCAGGCTTCTGCATCGGGAATAAAGTGGCTTTCTTGGTAGATCATGGCAGCTAGGAGTTTCCAATCCCAATCCAGTCGCTCCGCTTCCTTCTTGATGATTTTGTCATAAGGCGAAATCTTGTTTCCCTTAAGAGAAGAATACTCACTGAGCACTCGCTCTCTGTGTTTTGTTCGAGCCTTGAAATACTTAAGGTGAATCATGGCAAACTCTTCAGTCTTTTTAAAACGCTCAAACCAATCTTGGAAAGCCGATTGAAGTTCTACATGATTCTTCCGAGTCGCCCACGCAATCCGTTGGTTGAAACTCATCGGCGTTTTAATGTCAATATTAGGGTAGTACCCTTTGTTCAATATGGCAATATTCTCATCCGCCATGGTGTATTCTATTTCACCGGTGGAAACCATTTCGATCAGCTTTTCAGTTCCAATGTCACCAGCAAATTCTACGTCGATAATTCCGCCGATTTCATCCATGATGTTGAGCAGCCGCGTGTAAAATGAAGTCTCCTTTCGTACATGGATGGTTTTGCCAATCAAACCTGAAATATCTCTAACGAGCGCCTTGTCTAGGCGGTCTTGGGTCATTTTCCAATAGTTCTCTGGCATTTTCTGGATGAGGACCTGGCGCGTTTCGAGAATTGGTTCTAAATACAGAACCTTGTTTTTTCGTCGCTGTGTAACCGTGAAGTTAGCGGCAATAAGATCTCCTTGTCCATGGCTCAGAGAATCCATGACATGATCCATGTCTTGCACAATTTGGATTGAAAGCTCCACTCCAACATGATCCGCAAACCGCTCCAAAAGGTCGTACTCAAACCCCATCGGAACTCCCTTGTAGATGAAGTAACTCGAACTGCTGAAATCGGTGAGGGCAATCAATTTCCCAGATTCCTTAATCTCGGTGAGATCTCGCATTAATGGTTTCACGTATGCAATTTTCTCTTCGGTTTTCTTGGCAGAACCTTGGGAGCAAGAGCCTAGTAGAATTAGGGCAAATGAAAATATGAGTAACCTCAACACCTATGAATGTACGGGCAGTTAAGCAAAAGGGTTGCTCTTGCTATGTGAGTTTGACGAAGAAATAGAAGATAAACCAGAGAGCAGTCAATATTAGAAAGATGTACCCAGTGCCTTTGAAATATTGCTTCTGAAGCCTTGCGTCTTTCACATAGGCCCAGATTAGAAAGGCGGCAAAAGCCACCAAGAAGAATACTGCGAAAATTATTCGGCCTGTCGTGAACATGAGTACAAATCTGCGATTAAAACTATCAGTTTGGACAAGGGAATTTATCGATCAGGCTTTATACTTTCGGCATCTTAATAATATAGAATGGCAAAACAGCAGAGTACTAAAAAGGCAAAAGGGTCAATGAAGGTGTTGAACGATAAATCCATGGATTTCTTGGCTAGTTATCTCAACAATGCATCACCGACTGGATTCGAGTCAGAAGGACAGAAGCTCTGGTTGGATTATATCAAGCCGTACATCGATGACTACATCGTGGATACGTATGGTACGGTAGTCGGCATCGTTAATCCGGAAGCTGAATACAAGGTCGTAATTGAAGCACATGCTGATGAAATCTCCTGGTTTGTTCATTATATTGATGACAGCGGATTCATCTATGTGAAAAGGAATGGAGGCTCTGATCACCAGATTGCGCCGTCAAAAAGAGTCATCATCCACACAGATAAAGGGGAAGTACCAGCAGTATTTGGTTGGCCTGCAATCCACACCCGTAGAGCTGGGAAGGAAGAAACTCCCAAAGCAGACAATATCTTCCTTGATTGTGGGGCAAGAACTAAGAAAGCCGTGTTGGACATGGGAATACATGTAGGATGTGTGATTACCTATCCAGATGAGTTCATGATACTAAATAAAGATCATCTCGTTGGTCGTGCCTTGGATAACCGAATGGGCGGATTCATGATCGCCCAGGTGGCGCGCCTGTTGAAGGAGAACAAGGTCAAGTTGCCATTTGGTCTTTACATCGTTAACTCCGTTCAAGAGGAAATAGGTCTTCGAGGAGCAGAAATGATCGTTGAACGAATTCGGCCTGACGTTGCCATCGTGACGGATGTATGCCACGATACCAATACACCAATGATCAAGAAGTTGGAGCAAGGCGATTTCAAATCAGGTGACGGACCTGTAATTAGCTATGCCCCGAGCGTCCAGAACAATTTGTTGAAGCTCATTCTTAAAACGGCTGACGATAATAAAATTGACTTCCAACGAATGGCCGCTAGTCGTTTTACTGGAACGGACACGGATGCATTTGCGTTTGGAGCCGGTGGAGTAGCTGCTGCGCTGATTTCACTTCCGCTGCGCTACATGCACACGACGGTTGAGATGGTGCACAAGGATGATGTCGAAAGTGTGATTGAATTAATATATCACTCCCTCCAGAAAATCAAAAACAACCACGACTTCAGGTATCTAAAGTAGGTTTAGGAGAGAAGAGACAATCTTCATGTATGCCACAATGCCATTCAACATATCACGGCATGGTACTTGACCTGAAAATATACCTTTGCCGCGCTTAAGAAAGACCTGAGAAATGGATAGGAATACGTTGACTGGGCTGTTATTGATTGGAGCCATCCTTATTGGATATTCTCTTTGGATGCAGCCTTCACAAGAGGAGATTGAAGCTCATGAACGAGCCAATGACAGCATCGAGAATGTTCAAGCAGAAAGAGCTGAACGAGAAGCCGAGACTGTTGCAATCAGCCCACGAGAAGATACCGTTGAACAAGTAACGAGCACCCTCGATTCGACTGCCCAAGCTCTTCAAGATTCGTTGGATCGGATTAGACATAAGCAACGATTTGGATCGTTCGCAGCTGCAGCGCAGGGACAAGAAACGGTGCATGTCATTGAGAATGACCTTGTAAGACTCAATATATCAAACAAAGGAGCTGCTCCTGTGAGAGGCGAGCTGAAGGAATATGTCACTTATGACTCTATGCCCCTTTTGCTGTTTGATGAATCAACCTCCAAATTCAACTTCCTTTTCTGGGCTGATCAAAACACAGAACTCGCGAGTTCTGAACTCTACTGGACTCCGGTTGAAGAACAGATGACTTCGTCTAAGGCTGTGTACCGGATTTACGGTCAAACGGAGCAACAATACCTTGAAGTATCATATGGCCTTCCGGAAGATGGAAGCTATTTGGTCGATGCGAACATTGAAGTAGTAGGAATGGACAATCTTCTGCGAGCTAGCGAAGACATGTTCGAACTGTCATGGGAATTGCAAGCACCATTTCATGAAAAGAGTAGGGAGCAAGAGCAGATGAAAACCACGATGTACTACAAGTACATGGAAGATGCTGCGGACTATGTTTCTGAAGGTAGCTATGAGAAAGAAGACCTAGAGGCGACGATTCAATGGGTGGCGTTCAAACAACAATTTTTCTCGGCAGCATTGATTTCTGAACTAGGTTTCAGCAAAGAAGGGTCGTCGGTTGAAACCATCGAATTGGACGATGAAGAATACACCAAAGGAATGGCGGCGACCATGGGAATGGAATTTGGGAACGATCGCAATCCATCATTTCCTTTTCAGATCTACCTCGGACCAAATCACTATCAAACACTCAAGAATCTTGAAATAGGTCTTGAAGATCAGATTGATCTGGGCTGGGCAATTTTTGGCTGGGTCAACCGGTTTTTGGTCATTCCAACATTCAACATTCTGGATAATAATACGGGCTTGGGATATGGAATTATTATCCTGATTCTAACGATTTTTATCAAGCTGATTCTATTTCCGCTGACGTGGAAGAACTACGTTTCCAGCGCGAGAATGAAGGCTTTGAAGCCAGAGGTCGATGAGCTTAACAAGAAGTACGAAAATAAGGACGCCATGCAAAAGCAGCAGGCTGTCATGGGGCTGTATCGACAAGCGGGGGTTAATCCTATGGCTGGTTGTGTGCCGATGCTCCTCCAGCTCCCGATACTTTATGCGATGTTCCGATTCTTCCCCGCAAGTATTGAATTGAGACAAGAATCATTTCTCTGGGCTGAGGATTTATCGTCTTATGACTCGATCTACAGCTTGCCATGGGAAATTCCATTTTATGGAGATCACATCAGCTTGTTCACATTGTTAATGGCCATTTCTACATTCTTCTATTCGAAGTATAACATGGATATGTCCGGTGGCGCTAATGCACAAATGCCACAAATGAAGATGATGATCTACTTCATGCCGTTCATGTTGTTGTTCTTCTTCAATAGCTACTCTTCAGGTTTGAGTTACTATTATTTCATGGCCAATGTCATTACGATGATACAGCAGTTCGTCATCAAACGATACTTCATCAATGACGATGCAATTCGTGCGAAGATTCAGGCTAACAAGACGAAGACTAAAACGAAGAGTAAGTTCCAGAAAAGGCTTGAGAAAATGGCGAAGAATCGGGGTTATCAACCTCCAAAAAAATAAGGCAATGAAGAATCTACTTATACTTCCGATGATTGCTCTTGTGGCTTTTAGCAGCTGCAAAAACAATCAGAAATCTACCGATAAGAGTGCGGCTAGGGTTGAGAAAAGTAAGGCAGAGAAGAAAGAGATTGCGACGGCAGATTATGAAGCTGCAGAGTCCGTTGATCAGGCAGCGCCTGTCGAACCGAAGCAGCAAGTCGACCTTTCAAAGTATCAGCCTGAGTATGCGGAGAATTTGTTTCTGCGTTTCAAACGAACTCCTTGTTTTGGTAAATGTCCAGTGTACGAAGTCAATGTGTACCTAGATGGGCACGCCGTCATGGAGGCCAAGCAAAATTTTGATTATGCGGGTTATTATCAAACGGGGTTCACGGAAGATCACATCGACCGAATCTTGAAACTGGCCAACGATCATGGCTTTTTCAAAATGGATCATGTTTATGATGCCCCGGTGACGGATCTTCCATCTACGACAACCATTATCAAATCAGAAAACGGTACGCACTGGACATACCATCGAATGAATGCCCCTGATGACTTGAGAGAGTTGGAAACGGAACTCGAAACCTTTATTAAGGATCTACAGTGGTATCCGTATAAGCCAGAAAAGAAGGAAGACTAATCCCGAGTTCTGAAGATCGAGAAACGATCGATTTCCATTTCGGCACCGGCATACAGGTCTGGTCCGCAGGCGTCGGATTCAAATTCAAACTTTGAACTTGGGATGCTCGAATTAAAGCTCGAGATCCAATAATTTATAACGACCTCTCCATTGGAGTAGGCCTCTTTAATTTCGCCTTTATCGAGTATCAGCTCGAAACAGGTAACATCTTCAATTTGTTCAAAGTAGATTCTTGTGGTAGTATACCCATACGAATAGCTGAATGAATTGGATCCTAAGGCGCTCGTCACCGCACGATTAATCTCGATCTCTATGTGAATGTCTTCTTCTTCGGCAAAAAGAGTAGCTAGCTCACCATCAAGCTCAAACCCAAACTCAACACTTTGTCTGTCACAATCTTCCCCTTGATATGCATTAAGACTCAACACTCCTAAGTCGATGTAATGATCAGCTTCAATCTGTCCCAAGTTATAATCCTCGGCAAGCCATCCTAAGTTAGAATCGAATTCGTCAAAATGGCTGTAGTGCCTCGCTGTGGCTGAGTCGATTAAGTCAATCGTTTCTTGGTCAAGGGAGTACTCCTTGCAGCTCGAAAAGGAGGCCAATAGAATGGTGAGCAAAGAAAGGGCAAGTAATTTCATAGATAGGTTCAAAGTTCTCGTTATAGATGCGCAACATCACCTGTTGGTTGATCTTCCAATGAAAGCGTCGCGGCCACGGTGGCGAAAACGGCCACAAACCCGGAAGTAACCGGTCCAATAACCGGAACCAAGATCCAAAGTGCATAAGGCGAGCCCAAGCCGATTGACTGGAATCGATTGGTCCAAACGAATGAGTTACTCTCTCTAGCGCTCAACTTCCTCCTTTCTAGAGTATAGTCCATGAAGTTGTATCCATAGAAGTAAGCGTTGATTCCAAAGAGCAAGAATGGTGCTGCTAGCCCGATTACTGGGACGAATCCAAGAATGAAGCAACCAATGGAAAGCCCCAATTGAATGACTCCATTCTTAATGGCTAGTCCAGCTGCTCGAGTAAGATCGCGCATGAATTGAACTAGATTGAATTCTGGAACGTCCTTCCCCATTTTGGCGGCAACTTTTTCACTGAGCCAGGTTAGAATCGGAGCCATCAACAAGAGGATGATCGATCCGCCCACAAAGGCAAGCACGAAGTAGAGCATGACTCTGAGAATAAGCCAAACCAGCCAGTAGATCGCGTCTCGAATCCAACTTGCCCAATCAGGTAGCCAGCTCATTTCGCCGACCCAATCGTTCAGTATTGCATAAACTGCGTCCGTTGCCCAATTTGTCAATGAGAAGCCACCAATGAACACAAGAATGGTAATGATTATTGGGAATACCATAAACCAACCAAGCCCTTTACTAAATAGAAAATGAATGGCCTTGGTGTAGTACGATAGCGATCTAAGCATGTAGTTCTTCTAGTACTTCAATTTTGTTTCTGTGCAACTTGATCATTCGCTTCTGCTCCATTTTTTTGAGCAGCCGAGAAATGACTTCCCGAGAAGTATTCAAATCCGTCGCAATTTCTTGGTGGGTCGTACTGATCAAATTTGATTGAAGCGTATCCACTTGTTTGCCAAGATAGAATATCAATCGATCGTCCATGGCTTTGAAGGCGATAGCATCGACCACAGAAAGCAATTCCTCGAACCGCGAACGATATGTTTCAAGAACAAAATAGTACCATGACTTGTACTTCAACATCAATTCATCCATCTGTTCGATAGGAACGAGGATAGCCTTGGTAGGCTTCAATGCTTTGGCCATCACTTCGGAGGTGAGCTGCTGAGAAGCACAGACCATGGACAGAGCACAAGCATTACCCGGCTCGATGAAGTACACGAAGAATTCGTTTGATTCATCATCCTCACGATAGAGCTTCACAAGTCCATCTACGATGAGCATGGTCGATTTGAAATACTGGCCGGTTCGCATCAATTCATCGCCTTCTTCAAACGATTTTATCGTGCCGATATCTGCCAAGGTATTGATCAGTTCGGGTTCAAACACGCCAAACTGATCTGTAAGAATCTGGTGTATCTCTTGGTTCATAGACTGAGGTTATGAACCAAATATACGGCTCAGGACCGCGAAAAAAGAGCTTGAAATGGACGAATGGTTTGGGCAATAAATCCTGTAGGCATCTTGTCCACATCCTCGTAGCCTAGTTCAATGTCACGACCTGGTTTTGGGATCCAAGCCGTTCCGAATATGTAATCCCACAGACTCAACGAAATACCAAAGTTGATTCCGAACTTCCGATCTTCAGGAATGTCTTTAGCGTGATGCCAAATGTGCATCCTAGGATTGTTTAGGAAGTACTTCAGTGGGCCGTAGTCCCATCCAACATTGGCGTGATTTAAGTGACCAATGGCAACGGTGAAAATGTGCAAAACGAAAAAATCTTGGATGCCAAAGCCAATCATTCCCAGAGGTAAATACTGAATGGACTTGTACACAATCGTTTCCATCCAATGAAATCTGAGATGTGCTGCGAAACCCATCTCCTTTACGCTGTGATGAATTTTATGGAATTCCCACAGCCATGGAACGCGATGGAGCAGTCTATGAATATTCCATTGCACGAAATCTGCAATGAAGAACATCAAAGCAAACTGAACCAAGATTGGCCAGCTCGAAACTTCGATTGCGACCAAGTTTGTTATGCCTACAATGCCCAACAAGTCTCCAAAAGCCTCAACGGCCACATTGGATATCGCGTTGTAGCCAACAAGAGAAAAAAGAAAGAAGTTGAAAAACATGTAAAACCCGTCAAGCCAAAAGTCTCGTCTGATGGATTTCTGCTCTATTCTCCATGGCAATGCTAGTTCAAGTGCCCATACCAAGACAGAAAGTCCGACGAGCCACCAGAAGTAGTTGTGCCACGCGAATGTGGTTATCTCCGAAATCAGATAATTCCAGTATCCAGTGAAAGAATCTGAGATGATTTTGAGATAGTCGGCCATCGGAATCTCTACTTCCAGCCGGAATATCCACCACTGAGATTATGAACTTCTTTGAAGCCCATTTCCTTCATCTTATCCTGAGCGGTTTTGCTACGACCACCTGCAGCACAGTAAACAAGCACAGGAGCTTCTTTGCTTAGTTTGCCGATTTTCTCATCGAAATCTGATTTCGAAATGTCTATTTGAATTGCTCCTTTGATCATTCCATTAGAGACTTCACCATCCGTTCTCACGTCGATGATTTGAAGGTTAGGAACAGCAGCCATCAATTCTTTGGCCTGTTCGTTGGAAACGTCTGGAAATTTTGAATCGCCTTGTTGGGCGTTACACCCAAGCATTACGAAAGCAATTGTCATTGTGAGAAGGTATTTCATGATCGCGTCTTTTTCAGGTTTAAAATCAAAGATAAAAGAAGAAGGACCCAAGGACTTCCATGCAACAGGAGATCAAACCAATCCATCATTTGCATTCCGGATGGATCTCCAAGAATCCATTGAACCTTACCGAAAATATGTGGTTCAGGAACGAAGGGTGCAAGTCCTAAGGTCAAGGAGGCCATGATCCATAACTTCCAATTTTTTTGGATGAATAGCATTAGCGCTTGACCTGTCCTTTCCAGCCCATAATACCGCCTCTTAAGTTGGTGACGTTTTCGAAGCCTTGTTCGCCCAGGTAGGTACAAGCAGAGGCGCTTCGCATTCCGCTTCTGCAATAAACAAGGTAGTTTTTTGATTTGTCCAACTTGCTTATTCTAGAGGCAAAATCGCCACTGTTTACGTCAATATTTTTCGCGCCGGGAATGTACCCGGATGCAAATTCACCACCTGTTCGCACATCGAGAACGATTGTGTCCTTTGACTTCATTTTTAATTCAAATTCAGGAGAGCTGATCTCCTCAAATGACTTGGTTTTATTAAATAATCCGAACATAATTCATGTTTAAGAGTGCAAATGAAACGAAGGCTTGTCAGTTTGTTGGTGTCTTGCATTACTAATTGAGAATAATAACGGGGCCCGAAAAGGGCCCCGTTCTAACCTCACCCCTCGCATCCTCATACGAGGGATACACCAATCTATGATTTACCAAGTGCAAATAAAGAGAAGGTGAAATGCTTGTACTGTGACAACAGTTACCTAGGCCAATATTTCTTTGAGAAGAATGCTGGCTCCCATGATCAGGACAAACCATCCAAAACCTTTCTTGAGTTTGGGACCATCCACTTTGGTACTCAAGAAGCTCCCAATGAATATTCCTCCAATGGCCAGAACACTAAAAATTATGAGGAGGGACCAATCAACATCGTAGTTGCTTACGTCACCCAGGAAGCCAATTAGAGATTTCGCAGAAATAATGATTAGAGAGGTGCCAATGGCAGTTTTCATTTTTAAGCCTGCAAAAAGCACAAGGGCAGGGATTATTAGAAATCCTCCTCCAGCGCCAACTAAACCCGTGAGTCCGCCGACGATTAGTCCTTCAGCAAGAACAATCAAAACCTTTTGAAACTCTGACTTACTCTTCTGGGGGCCGGAAGATTCCTTTCTCTTACGTATCATACCTATGGAAGCCACCAACATGAGCAAAGCAAAGAGGACCATGAGTAAAGTGCCTTTTGTGATAAGCACATTCCCGAATTCAAATACTTCCTCGGGTATGGCAGGGACAACAAACTTTCGGGTTATGTAAACAGCGATTATGCTAGGAATGCCAAAAATTAGAGCAGTTCTAAAGTCAATTTGACCCTTTCGCGCATAACGAAAGGCACCAACCGCTGCGGATGACCCGACGATGAAGAGCGAATACGCTGTTGCTAGAACCGGAGACACACCCATGAGATAAACGAGAACCGGCACAGTTAAAACTGAACCACCGCCTCCTATAAGTCCCAGTGATACACCGATTAGAGCTGCCGCTGCATATCCTATCATCTCCAACATGAGGCAAATATGGAACTATAAACACTGTCGTTCGGTGACAATGGTTCCAAATGAGAGATATGCATACCATTGACGATAACGGTCTCGCTTACAAGGTTTAATTTTGCGACCCTAAATTTTACGCATGCCCTTAAAGGCTTTGACTTCAGTTTCGCCTGTTGATGGAAGGTACGCCAGGCACACCGAACCACTAATTGACTTCTTCTCTGAATATGCTCTGTTCAAGTATAGAGTGAGAATTGAGGTTGAATACCTAATTCTTTTGGCATCCAAAGGCTTGAAAGGAATAAATGCCCTGTCGGAGGACGAGATATACAAGTTGCGCGGTGTTTACATGGACTTTACTCTTCAAGATGCAGAGCAGATCAAGGGAATTGAGCGCACCACTAACCATGACGTGAAGGCGGTAGAATACTTTGTAAAAGAGCAACTCGGTAGATTGGAACGAGAAGACCTCTTGGAGTTTGTTCACTTTGGTTTGACTAGTCAGGACATCAACAACACTTCTGTGCCTCTGTCGATCAAAGAGGCCCAAGAGCAAGTTATGCTACCAAAACTGGAGGAGATAATCGCTCAGCTGAATGGTATGGCGGCCATGTGGTCAGAGATTCCGATGCTGGCACGAACCCACGGTCAACCTGCTTCACCAACCCGATTAGGAAAAGAGATTTACGTTTTCGTTGAGCGTCTAAAAATCCAAGCTGCGGCATTGGCCGAACTTCCGATTGCTGCAAAATTTGGCGGTGCAACGGGCAATATGAATGCCCATACACTGGCTTATCCAGATACAGATTGGGTCTCATTCGCCAACGCTTTTGTCGACGACACCCTCGGTTTGCAGCGGTCACAGACCACTACTCAAATTGAGCACTACGATCAAATGGCAGCGCTCATGGATTCTTGGAAGAGGATAAACAACATTCTAATCGATCTGTGTCGCGATGTTTGGACGTACATCTCAATGGATTACTTCAAGCAGAAAGTTGTCAAAGGAGAAATTGGTTCCTCAGCAATGCCACATAAGGTTAACCCAATTGATTTCGAGAATGCAGAAGGAAATCTAGGTTTTGCGAATGCGATGGCGGAGCACCTCGCTGCTAAATTGCCTATTTCTAGACTTCAAAGAGACCTTACAGACTCAACGGTGTTGAGGAATATCGGGATGCCATTTTCTCACACGTTGATTGCCCTTAACTCTATAGCCAAAGGACTTTCAAAATTGATATTAAATGAGGAACAGCTTCGCTCCGATCTCGATTCCCATTGGGAGGTTTGCGCCGAAGCTATTCAAACCGTCTTGCGCCGCGAAGGCTTTGATAAGCCATATGAGGCTTTAAAAGAACTCACTAGAGGAAACTCGTCTGTAACACCTGAAACGCTCGAACAATTCATCGATAAGCTCGACGTTAGTGCAGAAGTAAAAGAAGAACTAAAGCAGGTTACTCCACACAACTACATTGGTGTGTTTCGAATGCCTGAGGCGTGAGAAACTTTATTGATATACTTAGGTACCTCGTACCATACAAGTCGAGGATTGCTCTCAACTTATTCTACAATTTGTTGAATGCGGCATTCTCCGTTGTCTCGTTTTCGGCTATCATTCCATTTATAAAAATCTTATTTGACTCTGTAGATCCAGAAAAGGAACAGACAGAACTTAGCAACGGTTTTCTGAATGATGTCAATTCATTTTTTGAAGGCTATATTTTGGACAATGGACCGAAGCATGCGCTCTTGGTATTCTGCATCATCATCGTCATATTGTTTTTAGTCAGAAACGTGTTCCGCTACCTCGCACAAGTAGAAATGGCCTTCTTACGCAATGTGGTTGTTCGAGATATTCGAGCCAATCTATTCTTCAAGCTCATGCGCTTGCCAATGTCTTATTACACCGCGGAGAGGAAAGGGAATATTTACTCGAGGTTCACCAACGATGTGAACGAGGTCGAATGGTCAGTCATGGGCGCTTTAGAGGCCATGTTTCGACAGCCGGTCATGATCGTTCTATATCTGATCAGTTTGCTATTCATTTCTTGGCAACTCACGCTTTTTGTTTTGATCGTATTGCCTGTTTCTGGATTGATCATCGGCCGAATTGGTAAATCGTTGAAACGAACAGCGAAGAAGGGTCAAACGGAGATGGGTAAGGTTGTAGCGTTTTTAGAAGAGTCCGTTTCTGGTATCCGAATAATTAAAGGGTTCACCGCCGAACGATCATTTGAAGAACGCTTTACCAGTCGCAACGATCGGCACTTTAGATTGATGGTTCGACTTTTTCGAAAGCAGTACTTAGCTTCTCCTCTTAGTGAGTCGTTGTCGGCCGTGGCCATAGCACTCATACTTTGGTTTGGAGGCGGTTTAGTGTTGGAAGGCCGCATGCTGAATGGAGAGTTCTTTATTGCCTACATCGTGATTTTTTCACAAATGATTTCTCCAGCTAAAACATTGACGGAAGCATTTTCCAGAGTTCAACGCGGTATTTCAGCAAGCGAGCGAATTGAAGAAGTTTTGGGCGAGGATGAAAAAATCCTGGAAATAGATAACCCAAAGAAAGTTGATGATTTCAAGGAATTGATTGAATTTAATGCGGTCAACTTCAAGTATGAATCTGTGAGCGTGCTGAAAAATGTAAACCTCAAAATTGCCAAAGGGGATAGCATCGCTTTGGTCGGTCCATCAGGAGGCGGTAAATCAACGCTAGTTGACCTTCTCCCTCGCTTCTATGAAGTCGTTGATGGCTCCATTTCAATTGACGGGGTCAACATCAATGATTACAAGGTCGAAGATCTGCGAAACCTATTTGGCATTGTCTCTCAGCAAAGCATTTTGTTCAACGACTCAGTCAAGAACAACCTTCTCATTGGAAATCCTGAAGCTTCTGAGGAGCAGATCATTGATGCCCTTCACGCTGCTAATGCCCACGGCTTTGTGATGTCCTTGCCAGAAGGAATGGACACCAATATTGGAGAAGGTGGAAGTAAGCTTAGCGGAGGACAGAAGCAAAGGATCAGCATCGCCCGTGCCATCCTAAAGAACCCTCCAATTATGATTCTTGATGAAGCTACATCAGCATTGGATACTGAATCTGAGCGCCTTGTTCAGAGCGCCTTGGAAAAGCTTCTTGAAGGTCGGACGAGTTTTGTGATAGCCCACCGATTAAGCACTGTACAGAATGCCTCGCGCATTATGGTGATCGAACAAGGAGAAATAGTTCAAAGTGGTACGCACCAAGAGCTAATTACGGAGGCAGGTCTCTATAAGCGATTGGTTGAATTACAAGATTTGGGCTGATGGGGATATCAGGATTTTCCATGTGCCGAAATGCAGACTTGCTGTACTATCCAATTAAAGAGAGTATTCTCAGCGCATTGCCCATTGTTGATGAGTTTGTAGTGGCTGTTGGAAAAGGAAAGGAAGAAGACAATACACTCCAATTGCTTGAATCCATTGATTCGGACAAGCTCAGAATTGTTCATACCAAGTGGGATTTGAACAAGTATCCTGATGGAACGGTGCACGCTCAACAAACCGACTTTGCGAAATCATTTTGTTCCGGAGATTGGCTTCTTTACCTCCAAGCAGATGAGATTCTCCACGAGGATGATCACAAGAATATTCTCGATTCTTCTAAACGATTCAATGGAGATCAAAAAGTGGAGGCCTTGGTATTCGACTACCTACATTTCTGGGGCGACTATACTCACCTTGTGAACTCCCATGGCTGGTACCCGAGAGAGATCCGAATGGTGAAGAATCAAAAGAACATTCATTCATGGGAAAGTGCCCAATCCTTTCGTTATATCTCGGACTTTGATGGCGTTTCTTACCGCAGAAAAACAGGATCGAGAAAGCTCTTTGCTGCTCACTGCGATGCTCGAATATTTCACTATGGATGGGTAAGACCACCAAAATTAGTTACTGAGAAAATGTTGGCGCTCGATGAAATCCATTCACATCCCAAACCTCGCTTCAGCGGGGATTTTCAATTTGGCAACATGAGCAATTTAGACACGTTCGATGGATCGCATCCTGAAGTAATGAAAAAGAGGATTGCGAGCTTAGATTGGCAAAATCAACTTACCTCTGATCCGGTTGTGAGAAAGTATCCGTTCAAACATGAACGCATGAAGAACCGTCTTATAACTAAACTCGAAAAGACGCTGCTTGGCGGTGAGCAGATTATGTCTTTTAAAAATTACACGTTAGTAGACTGACTATTTTCGAAGCATGTTGAAGTTTCTCTTCTTCTGGAGAAATCACAATGCTCTTGAACTACACAAATTCAACTCAGGGTTCTAATACGACCTGCACGTTCGAAGGAAATTGATCAGTGAGTGGGGCAGCTCTTGCAAGCCTTCTTTCCCTTCTTCTTAAACTTTTTACAACACTTCTTCTTAAGCAGTAGTTGCTCAATGGAGTATTCACCAAATAGCTGTACCGCGATACACGGTTCTTGCATAGTCGGAGGAGTGGCTGTACGGATCAAAGCTTGTTTAGAATTATTCTAAACAAAGGTAATGTTCCTCTCTTCAAGCAGCGAATTCTAATTCACTGATATTGGTCAAAGATTTCAACAGATTAGTTGCAAGGTTCGTCAGGAATGGTGTCCGGTACTACGACCAAGTTCGCCGAAATACCTCCTGCACTGAAATAGCCAAACGCATTGATCCCAGTTGTCACATTCTTTAGATTGCCTCGTATTGGAGCTGGAGGAGTGTCAAACGGAGAACCAACAAAAGCAGTCTGGTTTTGTAACGACCCAATAAAGCTGGAGTAAGTATCACTGACACGCAATTGAAAGACCACAACCGTGTCGCCTAGTTCAAGTTCATTTCCGTATACATCTATGCCAAATAAGCAAAGACCATCGAAGTTATCGTCATTCGACCCTGCGATAAAGCCGGGGTTACTCACGTATTCATTGTTTATGTAGAACATCCAGCGGTAGTTGTCCCCCAAGCCTGGAGTTTCATACGTGTCCATTCCCATGTAGTAGGCACAACTGTCGCCGAGGAAGTTAGGTCCATAGTTTGCACTAACTCCTATAAGAGGAGGAGTTGACACATACAATTCGGGTACAGTCTCATAAAAGTTTCCGAGGGCATCAATTTCTAAATGATAATACGCCTCACCAGATGCATCTGGGTCATGTGTGATCCGATATACGCCCGGCAATTCTGGATCTTCCACCAAGGTTTCTACTAAGTTCTTATCCTTGAATAGTTTCACGACAGCGTCACTCACGGTTGGTGATTCTGAATTCGAGAAATAGTTGCTGGTCGTTGTCAATTTAACCTTGTTGAAGGGAAAGTAATCCGCTTCGGATTCGATTGAATCAATCGGAAACTCAGCTGCTAAACTTGCAGCAAAAACGATCTGCTCATGGGGCACAGTGATAATTCCGCTACAATCAAGATCTCCGTCCGGGATATAAAAATCGAGATCTACCATATAGCCTTCAATGACTAGTTCAGCTTCATTCTCAGGCAGATCCAACGAGATTTCCTCTTCGCATGCACTCAGCGATACCAGTGCAACAGCACAGAAATATATCAGGATTCTCTTCATCAGAATTTAAAGTTTAGAGTAGCATAAGGAATTGGAATAGCATATATCGAAAGCTGGTAAGCCTTGGTGACTGCTGGTTGATCTGGGTCCTGTCGGAAGTAAACCGAGTAAGGGTTTTTTCGACCATAGAGATTGTAGACTCCAACCGACAAGTCCATGTCAACGACCTTTTTCAGCGGAGTGTAACGCCATCCGTAGTAGAAAGGAATCATCGGCCAAATCCAGCCAGCCAGCGCGAGAGGAATAACGTTATGGCCTTCCTTACTCAAATTGAAATTCAGGGCTAAATCAAGTCTGTGATAATCCGGAGTACGAGCCCCATTGCGTTTTGTATAGAGCGGTGCTGTTACTTCTCCAAAGGTGAACCTACCATCTGGGTAGGTGATGGGTCGCCCAGTCATGTACGCAAAGTTGGAAGAGACATTGATGCTTTCAGTGATGTCATAGCTTACAACAACACTGACATCATGCGTTTTGTCCCAGTTTGCCGGATAAGGGTCACCATTGTTGATTTCTTCAACGTCTCGAACAACTCGTGATAGAGTATAGCTAACCCATCCTGTTAGTTTTCCTTTTGATCTTTTGAATTGAAATTCGAGCCCATATGCTTCACCTCCTCCCGAGTACAGTTCGGTTTCAATGGTATTATTAAATAGGAGCTCGGCTTCGTCCTTATAATCTACAAGGTCTTGAAACTTCTTGTAGTAAACCTCCACGGAACTTTCATACGTATTATCCGCGAAGTTTCTAAAATACCCGAGTCCGATTTGGTCGACCACACCTGGTTTAATGTATCGTCCTGCAGGCATGTAAATATCCACCGGTGTTGCCGCTGTGGTGTTTGAAATCAGGTGTATGTACTGCCGATTTCGGTTATAACTTCCTTTGATGGAAGACACTTCGTTCAGCTGGTAATTGACACTGAGTCTTGGTTCAATACCGTGATAGGCTTTCACAATTTCGCCTGCTTCGAATTGAACTGTATCGTCCGGCGAAATTGTTGAAGTGGGATTTTCAGGATCGATCGGCCCATTGTCATAGGTATAGATGTCGCCTTTTCCAACTTGAGCAAAACCACTCCAACGAAGACCATATGCGATTGTCAGCCTTGTTCCAATCTTTTGTTCGTTGCTTATGTAAAGTGCGGTTTCAACGGCAGGAATACTCTGAATCTCCGATTCAAACTCCTGTACCGTATCCTGAACTTCAAAGAAGCCAGTTGCCTTGCCCGGCCTGAAAATGTAGTATGTGCTTTGCCATCCAAAATCAATCTTATTTTTTGGATTTAGGAAGTAGGTGAAATCAATTTTAGCACTGTAGTTTTCTATGCTTGCCAACCAATCGAACCCAAATGCATCTGTTTCAGCACCAAGCGCATAATCATATTTGCTATAGACTAATGTTGAATTTGAGAAAAGCTTGTCAGAGAACAAATGATTCCATCGAAGCGAACCTGTTGTGTTTCCCCAGCGTGTGCTAAATGATTGTGCGAGATTAAAAACGTCACTGCCATTGTACCCTGCCAAGTAGATTCGATTTTTGTCATTGATAATCCAATTGACCTTACCGTTAAGATCGTAGAAATACAACCTCGTGTCCTTGATTGTTTCGTTTTTAGCAAGAGGAAAGAACAAATCGAAATAACTGCGTCTTCCTGAGAGAATAAAGGAAGCCTTGTTTTTTACAATTGGTGCTTGGATGGTCAATCGGCTAAATAGAAGGCCAACGCCACCATTGACCTCCAGCTTCTTCATGTTTCCTTCTTTCTGGCGAATGTCAAGAACCGATGAAAGTCGTCCTCCGTACTTGGCAGGCATGCCGCCTTTGTACAGCTTCGTGGATTTAATTGCGTCCGCATTGAAGACAGAAAAAAATCCAAACAAATGCGAGGAGCTGAATACTGGACTGTCGTCTAATAAAATTAAATTTTGATCAACATTTCCCCCTCTTACATTAAACCCGGTAGCTCCTTCGCCCACTGTGGTGACTCCTGGAAGTAACTGAATCGACCTTATGATATCTGCTTCTCCCATGAGCGAGGGCATTTTCTTCACCAGCTGGATATCCATTTTTTCGACGCTCATTTCGACGCTTGTAACGTTGACATCTGCTCTCTCCCCGGTGATTACTACTTCATCTAAAATCGTCTCCCCAAATCCCAAAGCAACATTCTTAGTAATGTTTTGGGTTAGTTCAATTTGTTCTGAAACAGTATTGAAGCCAACGAATGACCATTCAATGGTATAGGTGCCAGGTGGAAGCGAAATTGAGTAGAATCCAAATTCGTTAGAAGAGGTACCCACACCAAGCTCTTTTACAAGAACTGTAGCGGCAATCATCCCTTCCCCAGACTCGTTTTCATTGACGTATCCGGATAGCGTAACATCCTTCTGAGCGAGTCCAATAAACATGCTCAGAGTGAGGCAAAGTGTAAGTAGTGATTTCATGAATTTCAAAGCAGCTGCAAATCTATGTGCAGCGACCTCTGATAGGGTATCATATGGATAAAAGGAGGATAATTATTTACCAACGGTATAAGGACGTGTGTAACCAACAAAAGGAGGTTGAAGTTCCCAAAAATATATAAAAGCTATGCATGCATAATAATATTGTTATATTCGTTTAGGACGTGAAGCCAGAAGAAACAATCGATTTCCATGTTCGTTGGGCATGGCTGAAGATCTCCAAGATGTACAATCAGGAGGCAAACAAGTATGGAATAACCCAAGGAATTGGATTCATTCTTTTGAACATTGACCCGAAGGAAGGAACACCTTCTACTCAACTCGGGCCAAAAATGGGGATGGAGCCAACCAGCTTGAGTAGAACCATAAAATCGATGGAAGAAAAAGACCTTATCAAACGAGTGAAAGACAAGAATGACCGACGTGTAATGAGGATTGTTCTGACTAGTGCTGGAGAGAGGATGAGGGAGGTATCGAGAGCAAGCGTCGTTGAATTTAACGAGCGAATCTTGAAGGATTTGTCGAAGGAAAAAGTGGAGCATTTCAAAGAAGTAATAGAGTTGATCGATCGTCACACATTGAAGGAATTATGAGTAAGAGAAGAATTCAAAAAGTTGCAGTTCTGGGTTCGGGAATAATGGGATCTCGAATTGCATGCCATTTCGCCAATGTTGGCGTGCAGGTTCTGCTCCTTGACATTGTTCCGAAGGAGTTATCAGAAACAGAGGTTGCCAAAGGACTCAGTTTAGAGGACGCTCAAGTGCGCAATAGAATTGTCAACGATAGCCTAAAATCTGCGATCAAGAGCAGTCCATCTCCTTTATATCAGAGCGGTGTTCCATCGCTCATAACCACAGGAAATTTTGACGATGATCTGGAAAAGGTTAGCGAGTACGATTGGATATTGGAAGCCATCATAGAACGCTTGGATATTAAAAAGGATCTCTTTGAGAAGCTGGATGGTATTCGAAAAGAGGGAACATTGATCACCTCGAATACTTCAGGCATTCCTATTCATTTAATGTCTGAGGGTCGTTCTGAAGATTTTCGAAAGCATTTTTGTGGCACCCATTTTTTCAATCCACCTCGATATTTAGAGCTGCTCGAGATAATCCCAGGTCCAGATACATCCTCAGAAGTGTTGGACTTCCACATGGATTATGGGAAGCGCTTTCTTGGCAAGTCCACTGTATTATGCAAGGACACACCGGCCTTTATTGCAAATAGAATTGGTGTGTTCAATATTATGTGGATGTTTCACTACATCAAAGAAAATGGCTGGACCGTCGATGAGATTGATCGCCTGACGGGTCCGCTTATTGGCCGGGCCAAATCAGCGACTTTCCGAACGACGGACGTGGTGGGTTTAGACACCCTCATCCACGTTGCCAATGGGTTGAGCGATAACGTTCCAAACGACGAAGCCAAAGAGCTATTCAAGGTTCCAGACTATGTTTCTCAAATGGCCTCGAACAATATGCTTGGATCCAAGACAAAGCAAGGATTCTTCAAAAAGATTAAAAACGATGAGGGTAAATCTGAAATCTTAACTCTTAACCTTGATACGCTAGAATACGGCCCTAGGCAAAAGCCCAATTTACCTTCTATTGAAGCAATAAAGGCGGATGATAATCTAGAAAGCAGACTAAAGTCCCTATTCAACCTAAATGATCGGGTAGGTCAGTTTTTTAAAGATCATTTTTTGGCAATGGTGCAATATGCGTCCAACAGGGTTCCTGAGATAAGCGATGAAGTTTATAGGGTCGATGACGCACTGAAGGCTGGATTTAGTTTTAAACTCGGTCCTTTTGAATCATGGGACGCGATCGGATTCCACGAAATTCTCGCCTTGGCCAAGGAACGAAAGTTAGATCTACCAGTGTGGGTGAGCAAAATGGTCGAAGCCAAAGCTGAATCCTTTTACAAAATCGAAAAAGGGAAGAGGCTCTACTGGGATATTCGCACAAATGCTTACTTAGAAATCCCTGGTCAAGAAGGTCAGGTAAGTCTGGCTATTGCCCGATCTAATGGCATTGTATGGGAGAATTCAGGTTCCGTGATAACGGATCTTGGTGATGGAATCCTCAACATTGAATTCACAACAAAGATGAATACCATCGGAGGCGATGTTCTTAGTGGTATCAATAAAGCAATTGAATTAGCCGAAGAGAGCTATGAAGGACTTTTGGTCTCCAACTCAGGTGACTTGTTCAGTGCAGGTGCCAACGCAGGATTGATACTGATGATGGCGGCAGAACAAGACTATGAAGAGCTTGACCTCGCCATCCGTCAATTTCAAAATACGATGATGCGAATTCGCTATTCGGGTATCCCTGTAGTAGCCGCACCACACAATATGGCATTAGGTGGAGGCTGTGAACTATGCCTTCACGCTGATAGCGTCGTAGCACACGCAGAACTTTACATCGGACTTGTTGAATTCGGAATCGGAGTAATCCCCGCCGGTGGTGGGACGAAAGAATTCGCTGTTAGATTATCAGATGAGCTGTCTGAAGGAGGAATAAGAACAAATCAGTTCAGGAATAGGCTTATGACAATCGCCCAGGCTAAAGTTTCTACGTCAGCGTATGAGGCTTTCGAACTAGGCTATCTGCGAAAAGGAATTGATGAAGTGGTCGTCAATAGATCAATGCAACTCACTGTGGCAAAGAATAAAGCGCTGCAACTAGCTAAGAAAGGATACACTGAACCGGTCGAGAGGAAAGACATAGAAGTCATGGGAAATGAAGGCCTTGGATTGGTTTTCGTCGGTGCAGAGACCATGGTCTCTGGACATTACATGAGCGAGCATGATCGCGTAATCAGTGAAAAACTAGGATGGGTGCTGTGCGGTGGAGATTTAAGTTACCCGCAGCAGGTTAGTGAGCAATACTTGCTCGACTTGGAGCGAAAGGCTTTTATCGAATTGTGCGGAACACGAAAGACATTGGAAAGACTTCAAAGCATTGTGAAGTCAGGGAAAGTATTGAGGAATTAGTCGATTAGAATATATGGATGCATACATCATACAGGGAAAACGATCAGCGGTTGGAAAGGCGCCCAGAGGAAAGCTGAGATTCACGCGGCCGGATGATCTCGCATCTACCGTAATCCAAGACATGTTGAGTGGAGTCCCAAACCTTGACAGGGAGCGAATCGAAGATGTCATCGTTGGGAATGCTACTCCAGAGGCGGAACAAGGCTTGAACGTTGGTCGAATGATTTCCTTGATGAGCTTAGACACGGACAAAGTTCCCGGCATGACGGTAAATCGTTATTGTTCTTCAGGTCTCGAGACCATTGCTATTGCTTCAGCTAAAATTCACGCCGGACTCGCGGATTGCATTATTGCTGGCGGAGTAGAATGCATGAGCCCAATCCCATTTGGTGGGTGGCGCATCGTTCCGAATGCAAAAGTCTCCCAAGAACAACACGATTATTACTGGGGAATGGGTCTAACCGCCGAGGCAGTCGCCAATGAATATAAAGTGAGTCGAGAAGATCAAGATGAATTTGGCTATCGCTCACACACGAAGGCGATTGAGGCCATTAAGAATGGATCATTTAAAAATGAAGTCACACCAATTGAAGTGCAAGAGGTTTATGTTGAAGGTGACAAGCGAAAAACCAGATCTTATGTGTTTGACACAGATGAGGGTCCGCGCCCGGACACCAGTCTTGACCGACTTGCAAAACTTCGACCGGTCTTTGATGCAAAAGGAACGGTAACGGCTGGAAACGCATCACAAACCAGCGACGGCGCCGCCTTTGTTTTGGTCGTGTCCGAAAAGATGTTGAAAGAATTGAACGTGGAACCCATCGCTCGCCTTAAGTCCTATTCGGTCGCAGGTGTTCCTCCTCGCATCATGGGCATTGGCCCGGTTGAAGCGGTACCTATGGCTTTGAAGCAGGCTGGGCTAACACTCGACGACATCAACCTAATTGAACTGAACGAGGCCTTCGCGTCTCAGTCTCTTGCGGTTATAAGAGAGCTTGGATTGAATCAAGAAATAGTAAATGTGAATGGAGGAGCCATTTCAATCGGGCATCCTTTAGGGTGCACTGGTGCTAAGCTCACCGTTCAATTGTTGAATGAACTAAAGCGCAGAGATCAGAAATATGGCATCGTAACCATGTGCGTGGGAACTGGTCAAGGTGCCGCAGGAGTTATTGAGATGATGTAAAAGGCTATTGAATAGTGCAGACATAGTCTCCAGACTCATAGAGATCGACCGTGAAGTTTAAGTCTTGAAGCCGCTCAAACTCAGAAGCGCAGATCGTAATAGAAGACCCAGGAAATGAAGGATCACTACAGGAATAACAGTAATCAGAAATGACAATCTCATTGATTATCTCGTCAGATTTTGACTCGCGGCTGTTTGAAGCGATAAGCCGGATGGAGAATTCCCCTGTGTTTGACCAAGACACCAATGGATCTTCATCATCAAAGATTCGATCAGAATCACCATCCTCAATAGTCCACTCATATTTCTTGGCGTTTTCGGAACAATTGTTCAAGGTAATTGCTTCAAAGATTTTGACATCCGTGGCATCGACTGTAAAACATGCTTCAGGTTCGTTGAAACAAGAAGTTAGCATAAACAATAACAGACTAATAGGTACGATTGTTCGCATTTCGGGAATTGCTTTAATCTGCCAAAATATACTCATTGAACTAGCGCTATTACAGGAAAACTTATCATTCGAACTGATCGTTCCTTATTCCACTTCGGTGCACGTATATCCAAGATCGTTTAACTCTTGTTTGCGATCATTTGCACCATCAATAGATCCTTCTGTAGTCGCACAAACAATTTCTTCTGATGATGGACCGGTTGCGAGATAAATACACGAAAAACAATAATCAACCACCTCAACATCTTGAGTTATGGCATCTACTTTTTCACCACTCTCTGAACTTACGATCAGACTTACCACATAACTTCCAGGAGTATCCCAGGTATATTGGACGGTTTCATCCGTATGGCTCAGACTGGTTGTGGTACCCTCAACAGACCAGAAATAGGTTGCTGCATTTTGAGAGCAGTTCTCAAAAGAGGCTTCATCAAATATGGTGTACTCTGCATTCACATTGGTCATGCAAGCAACTGGATCCGGTTCTTCCTTACATGAGGAAAGAAAGAGAACGGCGGCAAATAGATAGATCGAATATTTCATGTCTTCCAATTATGGGAGTTCAAAAAAACACAAATCTGAATTAAGATGACAAAAGCAATTAAAGGAGGAGAATTTCTTATTCGGCAAACGAAACCTGAAGAGGTGTTTATTCCCGAAGAATGGAATGAAGAGGAAAGGATGATAGTTCAGACATGTCGAGATTTTCTTGAACAAGAAGTCATCCCTAGAGTTGAAGAAATCGATAATATGGAAGATCCTGAATTGATGCCTCGACTCTTGAAAAAGGCTGGAGAATTGGGCATTTTGGCAATCTCCGTTCCTCAAGAATATGGCGGAATGGGAATGGACTTCAAAGCTTCTACTCTCGCTGCAGAAGCCATGGGTGGTGGCCATTCATTCAGTGTGGCGATCAGCGCTCATACCGGAATCGGAACGCTCCCAATTCTTTATTATGGAACGGAAGAGCAAAAAATGAAATACGTAACAAAGCTGGCTACCGGTGAATGGTTAGGGTGCTATTGCTTAACAGAACCTAGCGCGGGTTCGGATGCAAATTCTGGAAAGTCTAAAGCTGTTCTTGAGGGCGAGAATTGGTTGCTCAACGGTCAAAAAATGTGGATTACCAATGCAGGATTCGCTGATGTTTTTACGGTGTTTGCTAAGATTGATGACGACGAAACTTTGAGCGCGTTCATTGTCGATAAAGGTACAGACGGCCTTGTTCTGAATCCTGAAGAAAAGAAAATGGGAATCAAGGGATCATCAACGCGACAGGTGTTTTTTAATGACGTTAAAATTCCCAAGGACAATCAACTGAGTCAAAGAGAAAATGGATTCAAAATTGCCCTGAACATTTTGAATGTGGGGCGAATAAAGCTCGCCGCTGCAACGCTTGGATCCACAAAAGAATATATTGACGCCAGCGTTCGGTACGCAAACGAAAGATATCAGTTTGGCCGTCCCATTTCGAAGTATGGAGCGATTCGTTACAAGCTGGGTGAAATGGGATTGCGAGCATACGCTCTCGAGAGCGCTGTTTATCGCATCAGTCAAAATATTCAGGATCGTATCGACGATCTTGACGAAAGCGGTTTGGATAAGGGTGCAGCCACCTTGAAAGGAATTGAAGAATATGCAGCTGAATGTGCGATGATGAAGGTCTATGGTTCTGAAGTGCTTGATTACGTAGCGGATGAAGGAGTGCAGATTCACGGAGGTATGGGGTATTCAGCGGAGACTCGCATCGAGCGTGGCTATCGCGATAGTCGCATCAATCGAATATTTGAAGGAACCAACGAGATCAATCGCATCCTAACCGTTGATATGATATTGAAGAAGGCGCTCAAGGGAGAGCTCGACTTGTTAGGCGCGGCAAAGTCAGTTCAGGATGAACTGTTGGGCATTCCGGATCTTGGCGATTTGGATGACACCCCGTTTGCTCGTGAATACGCTCAAGTTGAAAAATTTAAGAAGAGCATTTTGCTGGTTGCTGGTGCAGCAACCCAAAAACTCATGGGTGGTCTTGCCAAAGAGCAGGAAATTCTGATGAATATAGCCGACATGGCAATTGATACATATGTTGCAGAATCGCTTCTTCTCAGGGTACACAAGCGAATCAACACATTAGGTGAAGATGACCAAAAGGTCTATGGAGCGATGGCTAAACTGTTCATCCATGATGCTTCAGGCCGAATTGGTAAATGCGCCAAGGAAGCGGTGCTGGCGTTTGGAGAGGGAGATGAACTCAGAATGATGTTGATGGGAATTAAACGGTTCACAAAAACAGAGACCATTAATCCAACGGAAATGAGAAGACGAATTGCTCAACGATTGATTGATGAAAACAAATTTGCCCTCTAGTATATATCTAAGGGATATGCGCCTTATTTCGCGGCTGTCATGAGTTGGAAGGACTGTGCCATAGTGGATGATAATAAATTCGACCGTTTTATATGCGATCGGATACTGGCACGGCTATTACCTCAACTTCCGAAGAAGGAATTCCAAACCGGTAAGGAAATTCTAGAGTTTGTTGATTCTGGAAATTACTCTGGCGACAAGCTTCTTGTTCTACTGGATTTGAACATGCCGGAAATGAATGGCCACGAATTCTTAGATGAGTTGGCGAAATTCCCATCTTCGAAAACCGATCATATAGATGTGGTCATTGTGACTTCCTCTTCTTTGAGAGAAGATAAAGAGCGTTCTGAAGAAAGCGCATTTGTGAAGGCCTACATGTCTAAGCCGATACTTCTTTCAAATCTGCAAGAAATCCTTGATGAAATGGACGTTTAAGAGTTACTCTCTTCGAACGGTAATCCATGCGTCCCACTGTCCTGCAAGCACACATTTCTGTCTGAGTACTTCCGCCTCCGATCGCTTCGTGAACTTCTGACCCATTAGATATCGAGTAATTCCGTCGGGATATCCTTTGATCTCAACCTCTCCTAATTCCCTGAGGAATTCATAGCGGAATTTGCCTGGATTCCTGTAGGCACCCACCTGTACTCTGAAAGCACAACCGCTAGCAATTTCTTCTGGAGTAAGTTCTTCGCGCTCTGGTTCAACAGGGCACACACCCATTTGATCACTGGAGTCAACCTCAAGCTTGTTGAGTTCATCTTGAAGATTTCCATTTGTGTCGTTCGCTGCTAGATAACCTTTTGTGTAGAAGTCAAATCTGTGTTCAATGCGCATCACGCCTTGATTAATAGGTGGAACTTCTACGTATTCAATTTTTGGAGGAAATCCATCGGCGAGCAATGAGATTTTATACTCTCGCCCCGGTAATAAAGAGTAGATGAATTCACCTGTGATGCTGTCAGAAACCAATGTTGCAAGAACATCACCGGTTGGTTCGGCCATTATTTTAGCTATGGCTGAACTCGGAACATCATCAATGTAAATAGTTCCTATAAGGAGGACAAGAGAGTTGAGCCTTTCAAATGTTCCTGGCTTTATGCGATATATATCATGGAGGTTTTCACCGCTACCTCGAGCAGATGAGAAGTAGCCCCATTCACCATCCACAGAGATGTAGTAGAATCGATCATCATCAGTAGTGTTGATTGGATAACCTAGGTTTTGTTGGTCGTCCCAAGTCTGGGATGCGCTGTCGTAGGTCGTATAGAAAATGTCATAACCACCCATAGAACCATGTGCTTCTGATGCGAAGTACAATGACTTTCCATCCGTATATATGAACGGAGCATCCTCGTTAAATGGAGTGTTGATTTTTGGTCCTAAATTAACCGCTCTCTCATATGTGCTGTCAGGTTTCATGGTTGACATGTACAAGTCACGTTTACCATATCCTCCAGGGCGATCTGAGGAGAAGAAAAGCGTTTTGTTATCTGGTCCCAGCATTGCGTGACCTTCCCAATGTGGAGTGTTTATTCCCTTCACGATTATTGGTACCGTCCAGCCAGTGTCGTTCTGATTGTAGCTAACGTAGATATCTTCATTGGCCTTGGCTCCACTGACATATACAAATAGCATTTGATTGTTGTACGAAAGGCTTAAGGGAGCTTCATGAATTCCTGGCAGATTGATATTGTCACTTAGGCTCGTTCCTTCACTGAATACAATTTCATCATCTGAGCCGATATTTTCAGCAACAAAAATGTCTTCGTAGTGTTTGCCGAGGGTTGTTTTTTTGGACTTTTCATCCATCATGTCTCCCTTACTATCCTCTCCACGATTCGTATAATACAGCTTCATGCCATCAGGGCTGAGAACAGGACTGTATTGAGAGTTGCGATCATTACTTGGAGGAACGAGCATTTCAAGACTCAAGCCAATTCTTCGACTCATGATCTCGATTCCATTCTTGCAATTTTCTATGAATTGTAAGGTGTTTATCCTTCTGGAACCGGAAGGTTTATCAACTTCGAGAAACTCATTGTATAGATCGATGGCTTCTTGAAAATTGTAATTGAGGTGCTTCGCTCGGGCCATGTAAAAAGTAACCTCATCGAAACCTGGTTCGCCTTTGAGCTCCTTTAAAATATCGAAGGCCTTTTCTCGTCCATCAGATTTATAGATGTGACAGACACCTGTCATGTATTGAAGATAGATTTGATTTGGTCTGATGTCCCAAAGGCTATCGTAAACCTCAAGAGCACGTAAGTAGCTGCCGTCATTGAAAAGCAAATCTGCCTCATACAGGCTACGCTTAAATGAACCGGAGGCATCAGAGCCTTCTCCTTCTTGGGCAAATGAACTAATCGCGAGGAGCGATAAAAGAGTAGCTGCGATTAGGTTCAAAAATTTCTTTTGCATCAAGCAAAGTAGATTGATCGGTTTTAAAAATATCAATATCTCCACGCACTGGATAAGCCCACTTGAGGGTTTACTAACTTTGGATTCTTAATGGAATTCGACATCCTCAGACTCCCCAATGGTCTTCGCGTGCTTCACGTGGAGGACGCAAATATAATGACGGTTCATTGCGGATTCATTATTAACGCTGGTTCTCGTGATGAAACTCATGATGAAAGTGGAATTGCCCACCTCATCGAGCATGGCTTATTTAAGGGTACACAGCGCCGCAAGGCTTTTCATATACTAACAAGGATAGATTCTGTTGGCGGTGAAATCAATGCATATACGACCAAGGAAGAAACTTGTGTCTATGCAACCGCTCTGAAAGAACACTTTGAACGCGCAGCCGAATTACTAGTCGACGTGACCTTTTCATCTAAATTCCCAGAAAAAGAAATCAAGAAGGAAATATCTGTGATTAAGGATGAAATAAATTCTTACAAAGACAATCCGGATGAAATGCTCGTGGACGAGTTTGAAGAACTGATGTATCCAGAGCATTCTCTCGGAAGACCGATACTAGGAAGTGAGGAAAACATTTCAAGTTTGACACGTACTGATATCAAACGCTTTGTGGACAGACTTTATAAAACAGATCAGATCGTTTTCGCTTGCGTTGGTAATTTGAGTAAACGAAAACTTAGGTCATTCTGCAAGAGAATTCTTGAACCCATTCAACTCCAAGAATCAGTCAATGTCACTCGCGTTAAGCCGAAGTCGGCCGAGTTTAAAATTGAAAAGAAAGCGAATGTTCATCAGGTTCATTCGTTGATCGGAAAATCAACTTTCGGATTAGATGATGATCGCGTGCGCACGATGGTTATGCTCAATAATATTCTCGGTGGTCCAGCTTTGAACAGTCGGCTAAACCTCAAGATTAGAGAGAAGATGGGCTATTGTTATTACATTGAATCACATTATAACGCCTATACTGATTGCGGAATCTTTGAGATATATTTTGGAACTGATAAACGTCATTTCAACAAGGTTAATCGGCTGATAAAAAAGGAGCTAGACATCTTGAAAGATCGTCGACTCACAGATAGAATGCTGACCGCCGCCCACAACCAATTAATCGGTCAAATTGCAGTTTCACAAGAAAACCGCAGCAACCTCATGCTCACTCTTGGTAAAAGCCTTCTTCATTTTGATCGCGTGGACTCTTTCGCTGAAATGAAGAAGGAGATTGAGTCAATCACGGCTCGCGAAATTCAAGATCTTGCCACAGAGTTGTTTGAGAGTGGAACGATGAGCCAGTTGAGCTACGTGCCTGAATAATCGGAAGAATGAAGGCTCTTTCTATAAAATCAGTTTTTCTATATCTGTTATTCCTCTTCTCTGTTCTTGGATTCTTTTCTTTCCACACGGATAGTTCTCAATGGTCGAAGTTGATACTCGAATCAACCGTTGTTCTGACAATCCTGCTTTTATTTTGGAAGAGAGACAAAACGAACGACGAAGAATATTGGCTCTTGAGGGGATTTGGGATTCTCTTCTTGGTTACCCTCATTCCTGCACTAATCCAAGCCGATAGTACATTGGAAGGTCTCTCCTTCTTCTCGAAATATGGCTTCATCTTGGTTTGTTGTGTGGCTCTAAGTGCCATTCTCGGAAACGATGAAAACCGAATCCAAAATTCAGCCAAGATGATGACATTTCTGCTTTTTGTCATCTCAGGATGGGCGATGTTTGAGTGGGTGGTGGCGCTTGATGGAACCACGCTCACTCACCAAGCAACTTACAAGGTGACCGCAAACATGGCGCATCGGAATCTGCTTGTTCAGTACATGCTGGTGCTATTGCCATTCGTCGCCATCTATGAACCTCCTCATGTAATCTGGAAAGTGGTCAAGGCTTGTTCAATTGGGTTTGCACTCCTCCTTGGCATTCTACTTCTCAACAGGATGGCTTGGATTACGCTTGTTATATTCTCATTGGTTACGGCTTTTGTGCAAATGAAATTCAATCTTTTTCCACGTCTTGTTTGGAGAAAAGTCATGCAGTTTGGAATTACTTCGGTTGTCATCATTCTGATTTTCGGATTGCTGGTGATTGATGATCCCTACACTTTTTGGCATCAATTCGAAATGAGCTTCGATTTAGAAAAAGGTACTACCCGTGATCGATTGCTCCTTCAGGCAAGAACATTGGAGCTTGCATTTTCTTCACTGTTTTTCGGCGCAGGATTCGATTCATGGAAGGTTTTGATCATGCAATATCCACAAGATGGAATGCTAACAGAATCCGGAACACTTTTTTATCAAAGGCCACACAACGATTATCTCTGGCTGTTCTCGGAGGCTGGCATTCTGCCTGCTCTATTGTATTTAGGGGTTCATGTATGGGGAATAGTTCTGTCGTTTCGAAGAATCAGACCTGAAGGCTTTTCTGCGTACGCTCTTCATCTTTCTTGGATCGGAATATTCATTGCATCATTCACCAATTTTCCAGTAGAAAGACCAGAGTTTTTATTGATCATTTCGCTGTTGTGCGTTTTGACTTTTCGAAGTCCTCGTGTTTCTCGATTTGGGAAATTATCTCAAGCCACAATTGTTCTGATCTCCATTATGGTTGTGCTAACTTTTGTGTGGAGAGGAATGGCTGAATGGCACTATTTCGACGCACGCAGTCATCAGACAAAAGACGAGTGGAGCCAAGCCAAATCTTCTGTGGACAAAGCGATAAGCCTAGGAATGGTCAAGGATTCTTACTCCATGCCTTTGGAATGGTTTAGTGGATTCTATTTGCAGGGAAATGGAACGTCTTGCAACAGTTTTCAAAAAGCGTACGTCATAAATCCATATCATCCAGATGTCCTAAATAGTCTTGGGATTTGCAGTGTGAATGAACGAAAATTGAACGACGGCATGACCTTCTTTTACGAGTCAGTGAACCGAACTCCTAGATACTTACAAGGGTGGTTTAATGTTGCTCAGATTAGGTATCAACAGGGAGATTGGAGAAGTGCATTCAAGGCATATCTCAACGCGGACCCATCAAATTCAAATGAAGCATTTGAACAACTAGGAGTCAATCTCGCGATTGATAGTCTGAATCACATTTTGCCATCGTTTCCCGAACGAAAGATGTATTTGACGGTTGAGGCGATCAGGAACACACCTCACTGGGCACTGGACTTGATGAAGAAGAGTTCCATCAATCACATACCATTTTCGGATCAGGTGCTCATCGATGCATCCTATTATATGCTGAACACTTGCGAAGAATATGATGATTGCGATCTTGCAAACTCACTGATTGAGAAGTATCTTCCTGCCGGACTTACTGACCTTGAAGAGATGACTAAAACCCAGAATTAATGGACTTTTTACCAGAAGAAATAGAGGGTTATAGCGAGCAATTTAGCGCAGTAGAATCTGATTTGCTTGCTGAGATCAATCGTTTCACAAACGCGAAGGTTTTGATGCCAAGAATGTTGGCAGGCCACCTACAAGGCCGTGTACTAGCCATGTTGAGTAAAATGATTAGCCCAAAGCACGTAGTGGAAGTTGGAACTTACACAGGCTATTCTGCACTTTGTTGGGCTGAAGGATTGGCGGACGGTGGACGCGTCGACACGATTGAGGTGAATGACGAACTTCAGTCAGTCGTTGAGGCTTTCTTTGCAAAGTCCGAGTATCGCGAGAATCTGCATCTTCATATTGGAGATGCAGGAGACGTAATTGATTCATTGCAAGCGCCATTTGACCTAGTCTTTCTCGATGCGGATAAACGGAATTATCCAAACTATTTAAAACAGGTATTGCCAAAAGTGAACGTAGGTGGATACATCATTGCAGATAATGTCCTGTGGAGCGGAAAGGTGACATCTGATCCTCGAAACATGGACGAGGAAACGGCAGCGCTGCATGAGTACAATGAATTGGTGACAGATAATCCTAATTTGGACAATGTGCTTTTGCCGGTTCGTGACGGATTGATGATAGCTCGAAAAATTGCTTAGATGATTGATTTTAGAAGTGATACGGTAACGAAGGCGACCCCCGAAATGCTTCAAGCTATGACGAGTGCGGCAGTGGGAGACGACGTTTTTGAAGATGATCCGACCGTCAATGCGTTGGAAGAAAAAGCGGCAAAATTGTTTGGAATGGAGGCTGCGCTCTTTTGCCCATCTGGAACTATGACCAATCAAATTGCGATTAAAGTTCATACCCAACCTGGTCAAGAGGTAATTTGTCACGAGCTCTCTCACATTTACAATTATGAAGGGGGTGGAATTGCTTTTAATTCGGGATGTTCCGTTCGTCTTCTCCGGGGAGACCAAGGAAGGTTTACTTCTGAAATGGTTGAAGAAGCTATAAACCCAGATGACCCACATTTTCCAATTTCTTCTCTGGTATCCATCGAAAACACATGCAACAAAGGAGGTGGAGTTACTTGGGACCTTTCTGAAATTGCAAGTATTTCAGCCACTGCCCGAGATGCCGGACTGAAAATGCACTTGGATGGAGCTCGTCTTTTCAATGCATTGGTCGCAACAGGTCATTCTCCCAAAGATTATGGGTTGAATTTCGATACCATATCGATTTGCCTGAGTAAGGGCTTAGGATGTCCAATTGGATCTCTTTTACTTGGGGATAAGACAATGATGAAGCAGGCCAGGAGAGTGAGAAAAGTTTTCGGAGGAGGAATGCGTCAGGCTGGTTACGTTGCTGCAGCTGGAATTTTCGCCTTGGAGATTCATATTGAAAGACTCGCTGAAGATCACTCTAAAGCAAAAATGCTGGCTGACGGGCTGGTAGATTGCTCGTGGATTGAACGCGTGTTAGAACCAGAAACGAACATTGTCGTTGCTGAGTTGAAAGAGGGCAAGCATCAGAACGATTTCTTAGAAGTTCTGAGTAGAAAGAACATATTGGCTGTGAATTTTGGAAAGGGCAAGGTGAGATTTGTAACCCACCTTGACATTTCTTCAAATCAAATTGATGAAACTTTGAACGTCTTTAGAAGTATCTAGTTTGGATCACTTGTTGCAAGCTTTTTGATTAAAATTGAATTGTTATGAAAATGAAATCATTGTTCTTGATTCCAGTTTTGGCTATCGCACTCACATCCTGTGAAGAGTTATTCGATTCATTAGATGAAGCGGGATTAACGGAAGGGGAAATTATCCAAGGGCTTAAAGACGCGTTGACTCACGGAACAGATTCCGCAGTGGTGACATTGACCGCAGTTGATGGGTTTTTCGGAGATGCACTTGTCAAAATTCTTTTGCCTGAAGAGGCGCAACCGGTTTATGATGTTCTGCAGTCAGTTCCCATTCTGAATGGCCTAGTTGATGAAACTATCTTGACGATTAACCGTGCTGCAGAAGACGCTGCGACTGAGGCAGCCCCAATATTTGTTGATGCCATAACCGAAATGACAATTCAAGATGGGTTGAGCATTCTTCACGGAAACGATACAGCAGCGACCTCCTATTTAAAGCAGAAGACTTTCCAGAATTTATTCGATGCGTTCGAACCAAAAATTAGTAATTCCTTGAACAAAGATTTAGTGCTAGGAGTGTCAGCAGAAGACTCGTATTCCTCGATGCTGAATGTATACAATACGGCTAGCATCAATGGAATTCTTTGGGATAAAATCGAGACGAATACATTGAGCGAGCACACAACGAACAAAGCCTTGAAAGGCGTTTTTGTGAAAGTGGCGAAAGAAGAAAAGCTAATTCGAGATGATCCGGCTCATCGAGTGACCGACATTCTAGAGAAAGTTTTCGCTGAGCAAGACTAGTGAAGTGCCTTCTTGATTACACGATGCTCTGAAGCATCGGGCAAGGCAACACTGATGGCCATACACACTGTTGGGACAATCTGAGATACATCCACTGGATCGCTCGAGACTCCATTTTTGATCCCTTTTCCCATGAGAATTAGAGGAATATGCGTGTCATAGTTGTAAGATGACTCGTGATCAGTTCCTTTATTATAATACTCAATCAGCCCAGGAGAGTATTGGACTGCCATATCACCAGATCTCATTTGATTCCATCCATTCCGCGTTAACTGTGTGAACTTATTGTGGGGCAGTGGGTGTTGTAAATCTTCCTTGCTGTAAACAGAGACTATTCCATCATAGTCGTCTAGAGCCTTTCTTATTACAGAATATCCATCTTCAATGCTTTTTCCTTGCGCATCGAACGTTTTATAATTAAAGAACAATTCTTGGTTGTAGTAGCTACGGATCCAATCGGCATCACCAAACGAAGTATCCAAGGCTTTCTCCATGTATGCTCTGAGATCTTTCCTGTCTACTGTTCCGGAAGGAATGCCTTGGTCAATTAGCAATTGTGGTACAGATGGAGCGGCATGATCTGCTGTCAAGAACAACGTGTAATTGCCTGATCCTACTCGATCGTCCAACATTTTTAGTAGGCTTGAAAGCTCTAAATCTAATCTCAAATATGTGTCTTGGATTTCAATGGATTGTGGTCCGAACATATGTCCGGCCATGTCCGTTGAGGAGAAAGAAATAGCAAGCAAATCCATGTTCTCGTCACCACCCAAATCTTCGTTGATAATTGCTTGCTCTGCAAACTTGCCCAACAAAGTGTTTCCAAATGGTGAAATCCCGAAGCTGTAATAACTCGAAGCTTTGATTATGGCAGGAAGATCATATGGGAAGGTGGGAGTTTCCTTTGTGTCCATCAATCTTTCATACGGGGAGTTGTCCTCTGAACTCTCTACGTACTTCTCGATTGCCAATAGAGTTGACCAACCATTTTTTGCGAGCTTATCGGGCCATTTCTGCTTGTTGAAGTTGCTTACCCAAACAGGTAGTTTCTCCATGTAGTAACTACTTGTAACCATGTCACCGCTCGTATAGTCCATCCAATATGCACCATTGGCTGAAAATCCAGCGGGTAGAATTGCTCCCCGGTCCTTTAATGATATTCCTATTGATTTTCCCTTAAAGACAGAATTAGTCCGAATCACATCTCCTATTGTCGGAACCAGCATTCTATGTGGGGACATTTTGCCGGCATCTGCCTTGGTTCCGACGGAGGTTTGCGTAGAGTCATAAACGCAATAAACCATTTGGTTTTCTTTCTTGTCAAACCAATCATTTCCAATAATTCCATGCGTCATTGGAGTTGATCCCGAATAAATTGAAGCATGTCCAGGTGCTGTATAGGTTCCAGCATAGTTGATATGAGCGTTCTTGCATAAAAAACCATCACGTATCATTCGTTTAAAGCCATTCTCAGAAAACTTTTCCCAGTATCTGTAGATGTAATCCATCCGCATTTGATCTACGACGATGCCAACCACAAGCGTCGGCTTCTCTTGCGCAGAAATGGAGATTGAATAAAGGGCAATTGCTAATAGGAGGAATGACTTTCTCATCGCATCAATTTATAAAGGGCATATAGAACAAAAAGACATAAGACTACGCTGAACATCACGTTAAGAACTGCCCAGGTCGTCTCACCTTGTTTAAGCAACTCGAGAGTTTCCATACTGAACGTAGAAAATGTACTGAAACCACCACAAAAGCCAATGGCAATGAGAGGATACAGGATTGAACCTTCTTCTGGGTTAACCTTCCAAATGAACGTTCCTAAGATAGCTGCGCTCAATAGATTCGAAGAGAGAGTGGCCCATGGCAGACTCAAGAACTCGAGTCGGATGAATACCAAGCTTATCAAGTATCGGCTTACGCTTCCGAGACCACCACCAAGAAATACAAGCAAGAAATTATTCATTTGCCAAGTTTAGGCGGAGGCGCAATCGATCAAAAATGAACAGCAGAATCACGCCGATAACAATTGCCAAAGTAAAACCTCCGATCACATCGAGAAAATAGTGTTTGCCGAGATAAATTCTTGAATATCCATTCAGTAATGCAAAAATCAACATTGTTGGCAGGACCCACTTTCCTCTTAGAAACTGGGCTAGTAGGATTGCTAGTCCCATGGTGTTTGCGGAATGGGATGAGACGAATCCGTATTGACCCCCACAGCCATTGGGCAGGTGAAGCATTGTCGAGAGTTCTGCATTGTGACAAGGCCTCAACCTCATAAATGAATCCTTCATCATCACGGAGAGCTGATCTGTCAAAACCACGTTCAGTGCTATGAATCCCATCATGAGCAACACAAGTTTCCAAGAATTTTGTTTGAAAAGTAAACCGAGTAACAGCGCATAAAATGGGACCCATGTCCACTTGTAACTTGCTTGAATCATAAGATGATCCAAGGTGTCTGAATTCAGATGGTTAATGCTGAGCGAGATGGCAGAATCGAACTGAAGGAGCGTTTCAAGCATTACTTCCTATTCAACAACTACGGCTTCCTGTTCTTTAACCACCGCACCGATGAAATTGACGAATGCTGGATGTGGGTTTGCCACGGTACTTCGGTATTCAGGATGGAATTGCACTCCGAAGAAAAACGGATGATCCGGAATTTCAACGATTTCAACAAGTCCTGTTTCTGGGTTGATTCCAGTTCCTTTCATACCGGCTGAATCAAATTGTTCGAGGTAGGCATTGTTGAATTCGTAACGATGGCGATGTCGTTCGCTTATTTCAGTTCGCCCATACACTCCATGAGCCAGTGTTTCATCTTTGATTTCGCAGGTGTATGCCCCCAGTCTCATTGTTCCACCGAGGTTTTTGATAGCCTTTTGCTCCTCCATCATGTCGATTACAGGATGCGGTGTGTTTTCATCCATTTCTGAACTATTGGCTCCTTCAAGATGAAGCACATTCCGAGCAAATTCGATAACAGAACACTGCATGCCTAGACAGATACCGAAAAATGGAATCCTTTGTTCTCTGGCGTATCTAATGGCGCTAATTTTTCCTTCTATTCCCCTTCTACCAAATCCAGGAGCCACAATGATTCCTTGCATTCCTTCGAGTGCTGTATGTACGTTTTCGTCGTTGAGCTCCTCCGAGTGGATAGAGACGACATCGATGGCTGCTTCATTTGCTACTCCCGCGTGAACGAGTCCTTCTTGGATGGATTTATACGCATCCGGAAGCTCAACATATTTGCCTACCAATGCAATGCGGACTGTTCGTTTTGGATTTTTATATCGCTTCAAGAATTCATTCCAAGTCGTTAAGTCTGGTTCATCCCGCCTTTCGAGATTCAACTTATTTAAGACCACGGTATCAAGCTTCTGTTCCTGCATCATCAGAGGGACATCGTAAATAGTCTCCGCATCTAAAGATTCAATAACTGAATCGTCATTGATGTTACAGAAGAGCGCGATCTTCTTCTTTTGACCCTCTGATAAATGGTACTCTGATCGACAAACTAAAATGTCTGGTTGAATTCCTTGAGATTGAAGTGTCTTGACAGAATGTTGTGTTGGCTTGGTCTTCAATTCTCCAGCGGCACTGAGATACGGGATGAGCGTAAGGTGGATCACCAAAGAGTTTCCGGGGCCTTGCTCATATCGAAACTGCCGAACAGCTTCTATGTAAGGCAACGACTCAATATCACCAACTGTTCCTCCAATTTCAGTAATGACAACGTCGTACGTTCCTAAATTACCAAGTCGCGTAATGGATCTCTTTATTTCATCTGTGATATGAGGAATCACCTGGACTGTCTTTCCAAGATAGTCTCCTTTCCTCTCTTTGTTAATCACGGTTTGATAAACCTTGCCCGTTGTGACATTGTTGGCTTGAGAGGTCGGGGTATTCAGAAATCGTTCGTAGTGTCCAAGGTCAAGATCTGTTTCAGCCCCGTCATCCGTCACAAAGCACTCTCCGTGTTCGTACGGATTTAAGGTGCCTGGATCTACATTAATGTAGGGGTCGAGTTTTTGGATGGTCACTGAGTAACCGCGGGCTTGAAGGAGTTTTGCTAGTGAAGCTGAGATGATTCCTTTTCCTAGAGAGGAAGTAACACCGCCGGTAACGAATATATATTTTGTGGACACCCGTATTGATCTTTAAATACGGAAATCAAAATTACAACACCCGAAGCGAAGAGACAGGAGAAATACCTAATTTTTATCGAGTCTAATGAAATTAAAAACTGATACTCACTCCAGCCGAGGGCATGAAGGGAAGTTGATCGACCCTTTCGAAGTTTACCCGATCAAAATAAAAGATGTTCTGTCGGTTGTAGGCATTGGTTATTCCAATGTTTGCTTCGAGCGTTGAATTCACTGAGAATACGAACTTTCTCTTTAGCGTGACATCAAGTCTATGGTAATAAGGGAGCCGACCTCCATTCAAATCATCATAGACAATTCCAATGTCGCCATTGCCGTTAATTACATCCGTATCGGCACCATCGCTGAAATTATACTGCTCGTAAAAGCCAAGAGTTTGGGTGAATGGAAAACCTGATCCCATGTTCCATCGTGCATCGAACTCCCACTGTCTGCTAGGGCCGAATTTGTATGAACCAACAAAATTGACGTTGTGACGGCGATCAAATACCGGTGCATATTCTTGGAATCCATCCCATCGAATGACACGTCCAATCGAATAAACTCCATACAGGTTGATGTCGCTGAGCTCATAATTTACCACAATGTCACATCCGTACGCCTCACCTGTTTCAATGATGAAATCATTCTTCAGAATGTCTGGCTGATCGGGCTCATCCTCATCGAATATTTTGTTTCGGTTCAGGTTAGTGACCTGCGTAAACATTTTGTAGTAAGCCTCAACATTGACATTGATTTTGGAAGTCACATCGATCTCAGCACCAATAATAAAGTGATTGGCTTTTTGGAGAGAGTGAGTAATCTCCTTGACGCTACCATTCTCCTTGACGAAATCATCCTGAAGATTACTTGGACCACTAAGGAATCCGCTGAACAAGTTCACAACGTCACGATCGCTGTTTGTAGCAATGAGGTTTTGACTATAGACACCAGCCGCTGCCTTGAGCCTCAGGTCGTCATTGACATTGTACTTCATTCCGATTCGTGGTTCGAATGACGGGGTGCTTAGAGAAGCGTAATAATGGAATCTAAAACTTGGGTCAAGAATCAACTTACCAAGCTTTTTTTTGTAGCGGACATAGCCGGCTAATTCCGTTGTACTCTCCTGTTGTTCTATCAGCTGATTAGCCTGATTAACGACGCTATAGTTCGTTGAAAAGCCAATAATTTCAATACCGTACTTCACTTCGTCATCTCCTAAGAAATACGTGAAGCCAAGTCCTCCATTGAATCCTTCAATGATGCTAGAGCGATCCTGCAAATTGTCTTCAGCCAATCGGATTCCATACTTGGAGTAGGCAATATTCCCTTCAACCAGAACTGGACTTCCTGAAGGGATGAGAAGGAAGTTCCCACCAACTCCTGCGTTATTCCAATTCAAATTTGAAACTGGACCGTAGTTCACGCGATCCGAGAAATTCAGTCCAAATATGTTGGCCTTGCTACCGTTTTCTCCAGAAAATGTCAATTTACCGTAGACGTCGGTGAACCCAAATGGCAATCCGTTCGAATCGATGTAGTTGTAGAATAGCTTGGAGCTTTCGTCCAGGTAGCTGTGCTTCGCTGAGGCGATATAGCTAATACTTGAACCTCCAACTTTCGTAGGCTTCTTCAGCGGACCTTCAATGTTCAATTTCGCTCCGAAAGTGCTCAAGGAAGCATTCCCATGAAATTCATTGATGTTACCATCAATCGTGGTCACATCCATAATGGATGAAATTCGACCACCGTACTCAGCGCCAAATCCTCCTGTGTAGATATCCGCATTTCGGATAATGTCAGTATCAAAAACGGAGAAAAGTCCAATTGAGTGAAACGGGTTGTACACGATCATTCCATCGAGAAGTACCTTATTTTGAACCGGCGATCCACCTCTAATGTAAAGCTGGCCGCCTTGATCTCCTGTAAACACAACCCCTGGTAAAACCTGCATGTATTGTGCAATATCAGGTTCGCCTCCAATGCTAGGCATCTTCTCAATTTCCTTCGGTGTAATCTTTTGGACGGACATTTTTACCTGGTTGCGAGCTTCGGCTTTGTCAGCAGAAACATCGAACGTTGAAAGAACCTTGGCTTGAGGAGAGATGAATAATTTCTTACTCAGGATTTGTGCCTTTCTCAGGCTGATGTCTTCATCAATTTGCTCATATCCCAGGCTGTTGACCGTGAGCGTATAACTTCCTGGAGGAATTTTGGATATCGAGTAATAACCGTTTACATCGGTAGATGTACCGTGCTGGGTACCTTTCAAATAGACATTGGTAAAGATGATAGGCTCTCCACTGAGTTTGTCATAGACGAAACCTCTCACGGTTGCATTCTGCCCCAAAACTGAGGAAGTAAAGGCTAGAAAAACAAAGAATAAAAGTGATCTCAACATTCCATTTCTTAGAAGCGGCCAAAAATAGCATTAGAATAGACGCTTAATTGTTAATATAAGTGAGGGTCAAGGTTGACTGAGTAGATGGTAGAAAATGAGGATAAACGGAGTTAAGGACTTCCACCTCGACTAAATGCTTTTTGATAGTACGGGTTTTGGAGGCTTGAAATCATGACGCCCTTGCTGGTACTGGCATGCACAAAGAAGTCATTGTGTAAATACACTCCCACATGAGACCATTTCTTGCCATTGATATCGAAGAAGACCAAATCCCCCTCGTGCAGCTTACTCGGCGATTTTTTATGGATTGACTTAGATAAATCTGCAGTCGTGCGTGGCAGCGATTGGCTATAAACATCTTGATACAGACGCATTACAAATCCAGAGCAGTCAACTCCGCTTGAGGTAGTTCCTCCGTATTTGTATGGTGCACCTTCCCAACTTGAAATAAAAGAATACAATTCGCGGTTTTTCAATTCGCTAGGTGCTACTTCCATTTTCTGCGCATAGCGATTTACGATTGATCGCTCAGTTTTTGACTTGGTAGAATTACGGGCAGAAGCTTTTCTAGATTTTGAGCAGGAACCCAAAACGAGAATGGACAGGCAAAGAGCAATGGATATTCGCCAGTTTAACATACACCAAGACTAGCCCTTTATTGGCTTCTTAGAATCAGCGGTGTCTACAGATTTTTCAACCCCAGTGGTTGAAAACCTACTGCTTGGTTATGAGCTCGGCGGCGGTGCGATTTTGATACTCGAGCTTCATCAAATAATTTCCTTTGGCAAGATCGCTTAAGTTCAACCTTGTAATCCGATTGATAGAAGAGAAAGATTTTATCATTCGGCCATCGACGCTGTAAAGTTCAATTCTGTCTGGTTGAGCTGCAGCTGAAATGGTGATGAATGAGCTGAATGGATTTGGGAAAATCTTGGTGTTCAATGTAGCGGGATCAAAATTCCCAAGTGCCTTACTCAGCTCCATCATGGGACCAGCGTTGGAGTCGGCCAGCCAAACACCAAAGGGAGCACCGTTCCCGTTGTTTAATGTGTCTAAAAATCCAGATGTCAATATCAAAATAGCAGCGCCTTGAAATTCATTCGAATAAAGAGGGAGTTGATATTCTTGATCGAGCGTATCGGCTAAATCACGTACTCTGATTTTATAATCAGCGGTTGGTAAGTCGAACACTTCAGAAATGGAACCATATTCCATATCAGCGATCCACAAGGAATTTAAAAGATCAGTTTCTCGAACATTCAGCGTGGTCACGTCCGTTGCGCCTTGAATAAATTGAACGTCAGTGAGAGAGGCGTTTTCAGCTGTGGGTCCCGTTTCGATCAGAGTCACTTCAAGTTCTTTATTCGGGGTGAAATTGAATCCTGATACTCCATTCAGTACCGCGCGATAATGGTGACCTGCTTCGAGGTTAAATGTGTCTTTTATGATGAAATCACCAGGTCCGCTCGAGCTGTCGGAAGAGAAGCCAAGAAGAATATCGATGGCCGAACTCACTCGTGTGAAAGCCGACTTTGATCGGAAGTTTAAGTTATTTCTAAAAAGCTCGTTTTCAGCGTAAATATCCAAGCGGTCCAAAGCCGGGTTTGCCGAATTATGGATGACCTGTAAATACGCCACACTATTCTTCAACCGGACAAATGCCCCAGCACTATCCGGAATATAATACCAGTTATTGGAGGGGCCGTCATTGTTCGATGATGGATTGATAAACCCACTGCTAGCGATGACCACTGAGCTGTCGCTGAGTCCTTTGGACAGCAACTTCAATTCTAATTCTGACTTGAGCTCGGAATCTGCATAGGTCTTAATTCGATAGTCATCAGCTTCAACGGCAATGAGCTCGGTCGAGCTGCCAAAGAATATGCTGTCCGCCAAAATTCCAAGCCCGCGTCTCGACTCTTCAATATGCAGAAAGTCGGCATCACTGGTGCCGTTGTGAAATAAAAGCGCAGAATAGGATGGCGCAATAGGCACATGTTGCAGCTCAATTCTTTTAAATGCCAGAGGAACGAATGGCGAGTAGTTGGTTGAATCAACCAGGCCTTCTAACATAAGTAGATATGACATTCCGTTCGAGAATGAATCAACGAACATGGAATCAAAACTCAGCGTATCGACACTCGATGAATCGAGAATAACGATGTCCATGAGCTGAGACGATGGAATCTCAATTGGATCACTAGCACTCCGGAAGCTTAAGTTGTCGATGAGCTGAACGGTATCCATCCAAACGTCGACTGAGATAAGTTCATCATCCGCAGAGTTGTTCGCGAATTGTACAAACGAAGTCTGTGCTTGCGCAAAGCCTCCGCAGAATACAAGAACGAGCACCGTCAAGTGTTTCAAAAAAGGTAACTTCATAACTTCTAGTACGAATGTCGTGCTTATCTACGAATCGTTATGAGGCTGAGCAAATTTTATAGAATGAATACGATGCAAATTGTAAAAGGCAGGTTCGCCATTCTATTACTCATTGTAGTGATGGGAGCCAATTTGCAATCGACCGCTCAGGATCAACCAAAAATTGACAGTCTATTTCAGATTCTGCGTACATCTAAACAGGATACGGCCAAGGTCATGCTCCTGTATCAACTCTCCCGCGAATTCTTCAACAATGACATTGACAAGGCTGAGAAGTATTCTAACCGAGCGTTGTTCCTGTCTGAGAAACTAGGCTACAAAAGAGGTATTGCGCTCTCCTATAACAACTTAGGAATCATCAATTACTACAAGGCCATTTACAATGTGGCATTGAGTTACCACGACCGGTCGTTGGAATTGATGACAGAAATTGGGGATAAAAGAGGAATGGCCGGTTCGCACAACAACAAAGGAGCAGTTTACACTCAGACAGGGGATTATTCCTTGGCCATTAAAGAATATTTGAGCTCTTTGAGAATTCTCCAAGAAATTGATGACAAGGAAGGAATGGGGAAGTCGTATAATAACATCGGACTGATCTACTACTATCAAGGAAATTATGGCCAAGCGAAGAGCTATTATCAACGAGCCCTTAAAATTTTAGCCGAGTTCAACAATGAAGCGGTCAGCGCAGACATTCTGAATAACTTGGGAATCATCTCCTATGAGTTAGGCGAGTACGATGAGTCATTGGATTACCATTTCAAATCATTGAAAAACAGGGAGAAGATTGGAAATCAACGTGGGTTGGCGACATCATTCACCAACATTGGTGACGTATACGCTGCGGAAGAAGCGTTTGCGAAGGCGCTAGAATTTCAGCAAAAAGCACTTGTCATTCAGGAGGAATTAGGAGATAAAAAGGGAATGTTGAGTTCACTTACAGGTATCGGAAATGTGCATTCGGTAACGGGCAATTCAGAAGAGGCGCTAAAGTATCTGGAAGATGTGATTCAAATTTCCGAGGATATTGGCGCGAAAAAAGAACTCAGGGATGCTTATGACGACTTGAGCGAGCTGTATCAGAGAACTGGGGATTTTCAAAAAGCGCTCGAGTACAAAGCGCAATATGCGAGGATGAAAGACACACTTTTCAGTGAACAAACCGAAGAGATGGCGTCAAATCTTGAGGCAAAATTTGAGAATGAGCAGAAGGGTAAGGAAATAGAAATTCTGAAGAGGGAGAATGACATTCAAGAGCTTCAATTGGGACGGAATAGAATCCTCATTATCTCCTTTACCATCGGTCTCGTACTCGCGTTGATATCGGTGGTCATATATGCTCGAATCAATCGCGAACGCAAAAAGGCGCTCGAACTTCTCCAAAAGCAGAACGACAACATCCGTCTGCAAAAAGAAGAAAAAGAAATTTTGCTCAAGGAGATTCACCACCGAGTGAAGAATAACCTCCAAGTAATCAACAGTCTAATCCGACTGCAATGTTCTTATACCGACGATCAAGAAGCGCTCGATCTCTTCGATGAATGCCAAAATCGAATAATCTCGATGGCCTTGATCCACGAAAAGATGTATGAGGCGCATGACCTAAGCAATATCAATATTGAAGAGTATTTCTCAGAACTTGCCCAGAATCTACTCCGTAGCTACAGGCTCAACCAGAGAATTGATCTGGATGTAAAAGTGGGTATTGAGCACCTGAGCTTAGATACATTGATTCCGCTTGGGCTTCTGCTCAACGAGATGATTTCCAATTCACTCAAACATGCGTTTGAAGGAAAGGAAAGCGGTCTTTTGGTTGTCGAGCTTGATCGATTGGGCTCTGGAATGTTCCGATTGGTGATAGGTGACGACGGTGTGGGATTACCGCCTGATTTTAACTTCCAAAGTGCTCACTCGCTCGGGATGGAGTTGGTTGTGACGCTAACGGATCAGTTAGACGGGGAGATTCAACGCCTCGATCGAGATGGTAGTTTCTTCCAAATCGATTTCAAGGGATTGGAGAAAGAGCGGCCTGAGATTAAAAAAGCAATGACGAAGGAACCAGAATTGGTTTAAAGAGAAATCAAGCCATCAATCTCTGCGGCTTTTTCGTATCGAGCAATAATCTCGATGGCACTCATCATGATTTCCTTACCTGAAATGCTTAGATATTTTCCTGTACGGCTGGTGTTGATAGTCACCTGCGCTTCGGCTCCGAAGAGAGATTCTACTAGAGCGAGCTTCTTGTTATCATTGGGAATAATGAACTTGAAAAGATAAAGCCGAGGCCATTCGACATCCTCGTTCAGTTTATCGTGAAGACCTTGATATTCCTTCTGCATTCTAAGCGTCTACGATGAGTTTGAAACCAACGCCATGAACGTTCATGATCTTGATGCGTTCGTCGAGCTTGAGGTATTTCCGAAGCTTGGTGATAAAGACATCCATCGATCGGCCTAAAAAGTAGTCGTCGCTTCCCCAAACCACAGTCAAGGCCATTTCTCGTGTCAACACTTGATCGATATGAAGGCAAAGCATTCTCAGCAATTCCGCCTCTTTCTTGGTCAGGGTTCTATTCTCATCTGGATGCTTCAATTCGAGATTTGGATAGTCAAACGTAAAAGCCCCAAGCTCAAACACGTCACGCTTCACGGGTTCTTCTTCCAATGCGGGCTTCGATCGTTTTAAAACGGCCTTAATCCTCAAATTCAACTCATCAAAACTGAATGGCTTGGTCAGATAATCGTCGGCACCTAGCTGGAAGCCTTTGATTTTGTCTTCTGTCATGCTTTTAGCAGTCAAGAATAATATGGGGACGTCCTGATCAATCTTTCGAATATCCTCGGCCAATGTGAAGCCATCCTTTTTAGGCAACATCACATCCAAGATGCACAAATCGAAAGCGCTGTTATAGAACTTTTGAAAACCAGCGTAACCATCCTTTTCTAGGTCAACCTGATATCCGTCATTTCGCAAATGGTCTTGAATAACGAATCCTAGATTGAGGTCGTCTTCCACCAAAAGAATCTTTGTTCGGGTGCTTTTACTCATGCTGCATTAGTTTACAATATCCATTCCATAAGGGAGGCGGATGATAAATTCACTTCCTTGATTCAACGTGCTGTTAAGAGCGATATTTCCATGGTGCGCTTCAACAATGGTTTTGACGTAGTGAAGTCCAAGTCCAAAACCCTTTACATCGTGCACATTTCCTGTAGGAATTCGGTAGAATTTCTCAAATATTTGTTTCTGTTGATCCTTGCCTATTCCGGGTCCATTATCCTTCACGGCAATCTGGACATAGCCTTTTTCCAAAGTTGAAGCAACTGAAATCTGGGGTTTATCTCCACCATACTTAGCAGCATTGTCTAGAAGGTTATTAAATACGTTGAGCAGATGCATATCATCTCCAATAATAAGACATGGGTCGGCTTTCAGGGTCAGGCCGATTTTCAATTCTTTTTCAGGAAAGTTCATTTCGATACTCTGAGCGGCTAGTTCCAAAAGCTCATGGATGTCCACCTCGTTTCGCTTTAAGTCGATTTCGTCCTTGTCCAGGCGAGCTATTTGAAGCACACGTTCAACCTGATTCTGCAGCCGTTGATTTTCATTTTTGATGATCCGAGCATAGTTTTCTAGACGCTCAGGATTCTGTACTATGTCTTTCGAAAGCAACACATCGCTGGACAGAGCAATGGTGGAAATAGGTGTCTTGAGCTCGTGCGTCATGTTATTGATGAAGTCATTCTTGATTTCAGAAAGACGCTTCTGACGTAGAATGACATTGATGACGTAGGCAAAGAATACCAGTACAATGAGCAAAACGGAGGAAGAAATCAGCCAGAAATTCATTCGGCTGAACACCTCATTGTCAATCGTTGGAAAGAAGACCGAAAAATAGTGACCATCGTCGTCCCAGTCTACGGGTGGTGGGGCTTCGGCAATTTCTTCTGCTTGTAAATCTGCCTCATTGTCGATCGTCTTCGCAAAGACAACAGAGTCATTGAAGCAATTGTATATGCTGAATTGAAACTTATAATTCAACTCACGATTTAAAAGCTCGGTCTTGAGTAATGATTCTAAGTAGAACGGTTGAAGTTCTTCGTTGATCTGAACACGGTAGAAATTCTCGGAAATCATCTCTACAGGATCAACTAGAAAAGTTGAGTCTCCACTATGCGTTTGAATCTCATGCACGACATCGATCAGTGCAAGCTCAATCTCATGTTTGATCTGTTGGTTGGTAATGTTGTATGCGTTGCGAACCCAAAAGATTTGAGTACTAACCAGCCCAATAAAAATGATGGTGGCAAGGGAGATTATTATACGAATCGCATTTCGCGTCATGAATGACCAAAGCTAGAGAGTTCTATTTCCGATGTGTTAATGCTTAACGGCGTGTTAACGAATTGTGATTCAGAGATTTTTCAATTCCTGCCAAAATCGCTGAACCGGAAAGCCAACGACGTTGTAAAAATCGCCTTCGACTCGACTAATTCCAATGCAACCGATAAACTCTTGAATGCCATACGCACCGGCTTTGTCATATGGCTTATAGGTGTCTAGGTAGAAGTCAATTTCTTGCTCGGATATGGCGTTGAAATAGACCTTGGTTTCTTCACAAAATACAATCTCTTTTTCTGCTGTTTTGAGGCAAACCCCGGTAAAAACTGAATGAACGTTGTCGCTGATTTCTGAGAGCATTTGCTTTGCTTCTTCCTTGTTTTCGGGTTTGTTGAGAACGTGATCATTTATCCAAACGATGGTGTCAGCCGTAATGACCAACTCGTCACTCTCGAGATGGCCTTCAAAAGAAGCGGCCTTTTTTCTCGATAGGTAGAGGGCTATTTCCTCTCCTTTGAGAGATGGATCAAAAGACTCATCCGTGTCTGTAGTCCTGATTTCAAATGGAAAACCAAGACTTTCGAACAGCATTTTACGCCTTGGCGATTTAGAGGCAAGTATGAAACGGTATTCACTCGCCTGCTCAAAGGACGAACTCATAAGAAGTGCGTTTCGATGGATATTTTGAGAAGGAATGTGCAACCCAAAACCATGAGGGTCACCAGGTTGTTGAGATTCGCCGAATGGAGAAAATGCTTCTTCGTTCTTGCCCGCACAATCAAGATTATTTGAAGAACCAATAGCAAGTTTATAGCGAAAAAGACGGTTGTCATTCCAATGTGAACGTTTAAGTACTCGAAGTATACCCACGAATAGAGCGTTCCGAAAACAACATAGATGGTGATGAGAATTGACTTTGTATTCTTCACTCCAAGCGCGATTGGAATCGTGTTCGCACCGACGGTTCGGTCTCCCCGAATATCAATGACATCTTTGGTTACTTCTCTTACAAGGGTTAGCAAGAATAGGGCGGATGCCAATCCAATCGTCCAATAGGCGGGAATGTTGAAAATAGAATATCCGAGTTCCTCTATAATTTCAGGATGAGCATTGTTTTGTAGGCTGATTTCAAGAATCCCCACGATCAGGGCAACAAAGCCAGCCAACACGGCGATGACAAAGTTCCCAAAGAAGGGTTGATTTTTCAGATTTGTTGAATAATACCAGAGTGCTGCCGAGACAAATACAAAAAGTGAAACCACCTTCCACATCCCTAAATGCCATGTCAAATAACCAGCGACCAAAACACCAAGGGTGGTCAGTACCACATGAGAAAGCATGGCAACACGCCTTTTAATTAAGCGGTCAATAATGACGGTTTTTGGTTTGTTAATTCGGTCAATTTTGACATCGAAATAATCATTGATGGCATAGCCTCCAGCTGCAATGAGTACTGTGGATATGATAAGAAGGAACATGTCCAGATCACTCATCATCAAAGAATAGTTATTGATAATCAACATGGGCTCGATGATGAAGTACCTCACCATGAGCTGAATTGCTGCAATCAGCAATAAAATGGGAAGACGAATAAGCCTTAGATATGCGATGATGGCTACCATGTGAACTCGGCGAAGTTATCATTGTCACGGCTAGCGTCGTACCATTTTCCATGTGCTCGCATGACCAATTCGATGATCTCCCTCACACATCCGTTTCCACCGTTTCGTTTTGAAATGAACTTGGCCATAGATTTCACTTCTTCGGATGCATCAAGCGGGGCCGAAGGAAGTCCAACCATTTCTAGGGCAGGAAGATCTGGGATATCATCTCCCATGTACATGACTTCGTGCGATTTGAGATGATAGCTGTGTAAAAAGTCGTCCATCGCCTCGTTCTTATGACTAGAACTCAAGTAGGTGTCGGTGATGCCTAGTCCGTTCATCCGCTCCTTCATGGGAAGGTTGTTTCCACCCGTGATTATGGCGACGTGATATTCTTTTCGAACCGCGAGTTGTAGAGCATATCCATCTTTAGAATTGACGGTGCGCATTTGTTGTCCATCCGGAAGCAACACAACCTTACCATCGGTTAGAACGCCGTCAACATCAAAGACAAAGGCTTTGATTGGTCTGAATAGGTCCAGGTAACTCATTTCTGACTTGCTTGAATGCTTGAAACGAAATCTAAGTAAAGCTTTTTCAGCTCGGGATTGGCATCGATCATTTGCAATTGACACTCCATTAGCTGGATATCTCCTCGTTTTGCTGGTCCGGTCTGCGCCTCTGTAGGGCCGATGTTGTATGCTTTTTTCAGCGTTTCTTCGATCAGCGGCTTAATCACGTCCAAGCCTTGTCCAGCTTCTTCTAGAATTGATCCAGCGAGCTGTAAAAGGTGGTTGGTGAAATTGTTACCGATTACTCCGGCCAGATGAATTCGCTTTCTCTGATCGGTTGTGGACTCGATAACGCTGCCTCCCAATTTTTCGGCAATGGAACTTAGTTGCTTCAGAGTGGAATTATCCGTTGCCTCAATGAAAAAGGGAATGTGATCCCAGTTCACCTTAAATCCGGCTGTGAACGTCTGCAGTGGATACATGACACCAGAGGGAACATTTACTTCGATCAACGGTGTGCTGCCTGAACAATGAACGAGAATCGAAGCTTTACCTTCGAGAGCCTTAAATACGGTCGCGATTTGGTCGTCGGTGACGGTGGTAAAAACAATGTCAAGTGGCTGCTCAATGGAGCTAATTTCACTCACTATTTGAGAGGATAATTTGGAATCTATTTTGGACGGATTACTCGTGAGAATCACCCTGGGGGTATATCCAACTACGGCCAACCTTGAGGCTAAATGAGATCCGACATTCCCGTAGCCGATAATGCCAATATTCAGAGAGCCCGTCATTTTTTGCGGATACGGTTAAAGACAGCTAGAAAGCTTCCGAGAGCCATCAAGATGCAACCGAGCCAAAGGATGTTGATGTAAGGGAAAACGATGGCCTTCATCACAATGAATTCTTTTTTCGCATCATCCTGCTCGAGCAGACGAAATTTAAACTTTTGTTTTTCTGGGTCGATTCCATCAAAAAACACCTTAATACCTGCAGAACGGACGCTGTCAGGAACCGAGAAAGTCAGTCGTCGATCTCGGATAACAAATAGCGGCTCCATCAAGTGCTTTTCGGTATTGACGTCATAAACGCTGAAACTCGCGCCCAACGCCATGTCTTTTTCCCTCAGATTGCTGCCTTCTCGATTTGGGAATCGATTTAAGGAGTCGAGCACAATGAAACTACTGCGACTGAAAATAGTATCGCCGACCTCAATCTCATGGCTGCTTCCTTTTTCTTCAGATTTTCTATCCTCAATTTCAGCATAGGCTATGTATGTATAAACATCTCGATCTAGGTAGTGTTTGGTGTAAGGTTCGGCGACATTTCCCATTCTTGGATTGAGCTGAATAAAGGGGAAAAGTGAGAAAACGGAGTCGAGCTCTCCTTCAGAATTCTGAGCGAGATAGTCAACTTGATAGTGGATGAAGTGTCCTTCCTTTTTCTTGCCTCGATAACTCACGAAGTAAGTTCCCATTAGGAGCGTGTCATCCTTCATAAGGAGGATGTTCTCTGTGTTTGTAAACCCGTCGTCCAACTTGGTCACATCAAAAAGACTCGTGTTCTCAGAAATCACTTCTTGCTGACTTGTAGATATGACCGCTCCGAGCAGCACCAATCCGAATCCGACATGGGCAATGCTAGATCCTCCTTTCTTAAGATTGCCGTTTAAGATGCGCAGTAAGTAGTCAAGGTTGGCAAGCACAGCGAATGAGCTTGTGAAGGTTAATCCTAGAATAAAGGCATTGGAAATCTCAAGACTCAAAGCAAAGACGAGGGTTAATACAATGCTTAGACTCAACGAGACAGAAAGCTTCTTAATAAGTGTTTTGGGGTCGGTCGATTTGTACTTGAGAAACTGACCAACAGACACAAAAAGTGCGACAATAATGGCCAGCGGCAATTGCCAGCGGTTATAGTATTCATGTACATTGGATGGCGTCGCTAATTCAGTTCCAAAGATCTTGTTGATGACTGGAAAGGAGGTGCTGTACCCGATTTGGAATGCGGAGATGAGTAAAATGAGTGCGCCGATAAACATCCAGAACTCTCGCGACCAGATGCTCTCTTCTTTCTCCGCATTGGGGAATTCTTTATAGCGTGAGATGATGAGTCCAACTGACAACACAACCAACGCGATCAGGCACAATGCTAAATGTCCGGTCATGCCGAGATCAGTAAAGGAGTGAACCGAAGTTTCTCCCAGAATTCCACTTTTGGTTAAGAACGATGAATACTGAACAAGTATGAGCGAAACACAAGTGAAGATGAAAAGCGATAGCACGGAGACGCCTTTGCTGCGCTGAATCAGCATTAAGTGCCCGGCGCCGACCAAGGTCAGCCAAGGTACGAGTGAAGCATTTTCTACTGGATCCCAAGCCCAGAATCCACCAAAACTCAAAGCTTCGTATGCCCAAGCTCCTCCCATCAGAATTCCTGTTCCAAGTATTCCAACACCAAAAAACGTCCAAGGCAGTGCAGGTTTCACCCATTCAACATAAGCCCTTCTCCAAAGCCCTGCGATAGCATAGGTGAAAGGGATGAGGGTGGAGGCGAAGCCTAAGAAAACAATAGGAGGATGGATGGTCATCCAATAATTCTGGAGCAACGGATTTAATCCTCTTCCATCTAATACCGAAGTGTATTCTGGAATTTGAAATATGGGAAGGGAGGCAAAGTCCGGATGTTCACGCATCAAAACGGAGAATGGATTGCTTCCCAGCTTGTATCCGAGGATGCTTACCCCAAGAATCATAGAGCCTAGGAAAACTTGAACCAGCATATAGACAGCCATAACAGGACTTTCCCAAGATTTGACTGTTTTCAATAAAATGCCAGCAAGGATGACGTGCCATAACATCCAAAGCATGAAGCTTCCTTCAATGCCTTCCCAGAAACATGAGAAAATGAAACGGAGTGGGAGATCTGAGCTACTGTGTTGCCATATGTAGTGATATTCAAAATATTGATTGAATATCATGAAGAACAGCATTGAAACCATTCCAAGAACTCCAATCGTGTGGGCTATAAACGAAAAGCGACCTAGCTTTTTCCATTCTGTAGAATCATGGCGTTCAGCCAAAAAGTAAGACACCGCCGAAAGAACTCCGGCACTAAATGCTAAGTACACGAATGCCTCGCCCAGCGTTCCAGCCCATAAATGTTCTCCTACGTATTCCATTTAGAAATTATGCTTGCTCCTTTACTTGCACTTCACCATCGGTGTACTTCGAAGGGCATTTAAGGAGGATGTCATTCGCGTGAAAGGCATCTCCTTCCACAGATCCGATAAGTACGATCTGCTCGGAGCGTTCAAAATCCTGAGGCTTGCTTTTATGAAGATGCACTTGTCTTTCGACACCGCTGTTATCAACCATCCAAAAGGCGAACAAGTCAGCATTTTCCATCGGATCGTAGCTCATTTCTTTTTCCTTGCTCAGTTGGCCAACAACATGAAACTCCTGACCGGGGTTTTCGAATGCTTCAGCAAAATCAGCATAAGAACTTGAATCATTAATTGCTCCGATCATGGCTCCAATGAGCACAGCAATTAATACAATGAGGATAATGTGAGTTCGTTTCATTTCTGAGTGCTTTCTTCCAGCTTGTTCAGCTTTCTACCCAAAAACACAAGGTAGCCGAACAAGACCGCAAAGATTAGAACGATGACGCCAACAACGACATAGATTTTCCCATTATCCCGCATTACATCTGCCATTTCAGCATAATCTTGTGCAAAGAGCGGAGTCGCTGAAATAAGGACCATTAGAAATAGTAATAATCGCTTCATTTTTCTTGATTCAGTTTCGTTTTGACATTTTCTAGCCTCACCTTAATGTTACTAATCCAGAGACCCAGCATGATCCATCCAATAATAGCAGGATAAAATATCATCCTCATTGAATTATCGAGGTCGTATCCGCTGAAAGCAGGATTTCCACCATTGCCTGGATGAAGCGAATCCGTCATTCTCGGCAGAATGAAGATGAAGAGAATCATCATCACGAAGGCGAATATGTTGTAGACTGCGCTGACCTTACCCCGTTGGATTTGATCGGAAAAGCTATTTCGCAAAACGATGTATGCGAAGTAGGCCAGCATTGAAATCGCGGCACCATTGAGTTTCGGATCGGGAACCCAATAAGCGCCCCAAGTATACTTTGCCCAAAGCATCCCGGTTGTCAACCCAGCGATCCCGAAGATGATTCCTACTTCGACAAATATTCTGGCAAGCAAATCATGACTTGACTTACCTGATCTTAGGTAGGCAATGCTATAGGAAAATGACAGGATGAACAAGAATATCATAGCAAACCAAGAGGTCACATGATAGAATAGATTCCGAATGGTCTCATTGAGAATGTCGAGAGCCGGTACGGAAATGAGCAGGCCACCAACCAAGGTGTACATCACCAAAATAATGGTGAGAACTTGAAGACCTATACCGAATCGCTGCATCCTGTTTTATTCGCGCCAAAGGTATGGAAAGAGCACAAGCGCTAATGCTAATGAAACTCCATTTAAGCCTAGTAAAACGAAGATGTACTTCAGCTGCACGCTCAGTTCAATTCCGTCAATTGCATTTTTCATCAATGTAGTGGTTACCATGAGCAAGGGGAGAAGAACCGGTAGCCCGAGAATCGCCAACAGGGTGAAGTTTTTTCCCGCTTTTGAAGCGATGGTTGAAAGTAAGCTTAGGATGATCGCGATTCCAGTGCTCCCAAATACCAAGCTTATGACAAAGACGAAATAGTCTTGGATGACCATTTCAAATAAAACTTGATAAACCAACATGGCAACGATGGACAGCACTAACAGGATGACACTTTGGTAAATGGCCTTCGCACCGATAAAAACTTCCGGACTGACCAGTGAATAGAGATAGAGCATTCTTCCCCTTGACTCCGACGTGAAGCTTTTGGCAATGGCGTTGAAACTTGCAAATAGAGTGATGATCCAAAAGAGAGCTACCCAAATCGAAGCTCCAGGTAGTCGTTTCATGGTGATGTAACAAACGAATAAACTGGAAAGAAGAAAGAGGAGAGCTCCGGCCAGGCTGTATGGGTTCCGAAAATCAGACTTGAACTCTTTGGCTAATATTGCGCTTAGATTACTCAACTTGGGATGCAAAGAAACGCATCGTAGATTACTTGAAGGCGATGGAAAAGGTAGATATTCTAACAATTGCGGCTCACCCAGACGATGTTGAACTCAGCTGTTCTGGAACATTGATTAAGAGCATTGAAGCCGGTAAGACGGTCGGAATTTGCGATCTCACTCAAGGTGAGCTAGGAACTCGAGGAAGCGCTGAAATAAGGCTTCAGGAAGCTCGAATTGCACAAGGAATAATTGGAGCCGCATTTAGAATTAATCTAGGAATGGAAGATGGTTTCTTTCAGGTGAATCGTGAGAATCAGATCAAAATAATTGAAGTCATCAGGGCTTGCCAGCCCGACATTGTTCTACTCAATGCACTTGTGGATCGACATCCGGATCACGGAAAAGGAGCAGAGTTGCAGAAGACGGCTTGCTTTCTATCGGGCCTCAGAAAATTAGAAACAGAATACAACGGAGAACAGCAAGAATGTTGGAGACCAAATTTGGTTCTTCACACCATTCAAGACCGATTTATGAAACCTACAATTGTTGTGGATGTGACGTCGAGCTGGGACAAAAAGATGGAAGCGATCAAAGCATTTTCATCTCAATTCTACGACCCCAAGAGTTCAGAACCTGAATCCATGATTTCGGGTGAAGGTTTTTTGAAGAATATACTGGGCCGGGGTAGAGACATGGGCCGACTCATCCATGCCGAGTATGGAGAAGGCTTTGTAAGCGAACGCCCTGTAGGTATTGCGGACTTGACTTTACTCCAATAAAAAAGCCCTCCGTCAGAGACGGAAGGCTTTCATTCACAATTGTCTTCGAATTATTCGATGATTAAGCTCTCAATTCGCTTACCAGACTCACCCTGAAGTGAAACTTGATAAACTCCTTTTACGAGTCCGCTTAGATCGATTGCTTCAATTTGATTTGCGTTAACCTGTAGTTGAGTTGAGTAAACAACTTGTCCTAGGCTGTTAGAAATCTCAACGTTCATCTCACCAGTGAATGCTCCGAAGTTTATTTCGAATCTTCCATCTGTTGGATTAGGATAAACACCGATGGTTGCGATTGCTCCCAATTCTTCAACTGAAACTACAGTATTAGAAGAAGCACTCTCACATCCATTCTCATCTGTGTAGATGCAGTAGATGTTCTGACCAGCATAGCTTTCATCGTTTCCGAGAACGCTTCCTGATTCAGACTGAAGAATTCCACCAACGTACCACATGTGTGATCCACCTCCAGTTTGTGAAGATGTAACCCCTGAACTTGTCGAGCTGATCACAGGAGCAGCTGGCAATTCGTGAATAGTAAGGTTGATAGAAGTGGTATCCTCATCACCACATGCATTTGTAACAGTTACGGTGTAAGTTCCAGTTGATACAACGCTAACCGAAATGCTCGCACTTGTAGATCCATCACTCCATTCGTATGTGTCACCTCCAGAAGCGGTAGCAGTGAGAACATCACCATCACATCCTTCAGTAGCTGGGGCAGTAACAACAGCCACAGGTAGAGGTTCAGCAGTTACAGTATAAGTTGCTGTAGCAGATCCACCACAGTTAGAAACGGTGACAGTGTATGTTCCAGCGGCACTCACGGTAATAGATGTTCCAGACCCGCCTGTACTCCAGCTGTAAGAACCAGCAGATACTGGGAACACATTAATCACAGAAGTACCACCTGGGCAAATCGTTGGATCACCAGCGACAACAGCTGTAGGAGCAGTAGTAGGTTGAGTAATCGTAATCGATGCTACAGTTGTTCCACCATTACAGTCAGAAACTGTTACAGTAAATGTTCCAGTAGTTGTAACAACGATTGCTGAATCACTTGAACCAGTACTCCAGAAATAGGATAGACCTCCAACCGACGTATTTGCCGTCAAGGTTGATGTATCACCGGGACACATATTAAGGTTTGTACCGTTCATAGTTACGCTTGGCCCTCCAGTTCCTGAGTAAGCAACAACATTGAATGTCAATGTTTGGCTTCCGCAATCGGTAGAGAATACACAAGTGTAAGTTCCAAGATTTCCAACATTTACAACTTGATTAGAGCTGCTGAATCCGCTTGGTCCACTCCAAGTATAACTTGCAGCACAACCAATCGCGTAAAGTGCTACAGAAGCACCTGATCCAACACACAGTTCGCTGTCACCAACGATGGCAACTGGACAGAACTCAGTAGTGTCAAAACGATCAACATCCTCTTTCAAGTAGAAGATTTTATTAGTCACAACAGGATCCTCATCACCTGAAACGGCAATACCTGGCTCGTTATCACTCATGTAAACCATGTGGACATCATCATCAACTCTTCTCGCCATAGAAGCGTAAACACATTCTGAGAATGCATTTGCAGGATCTCCAGTAACGTCGATTGGTTCAGACCAAGAACATCCACCGTCACAAGAACGCATAACGTATGTGTGTCGATAGTTTTGTGAACCATTCGAGAGCAATTCTTGAACTGCGCTGTAAGCAAGATAGATACACCCATCACTAGCGATACCTGCTTTAGGTTGAGATGCCAGACCAGCAAATCGATATTGACCCCAATCAGTGATCTCGAGAGCACCTGAATTATCAAGGTCGAGAGCACCCGTTATAGTAAGTCCATAAGGACCAGGGTAATCTTCGTTCCAATAGTCAATACCGTTGGTGCCTGGATAGTATGTGATCAATCCGTCAGTGACATCAGCGTTAGCAATGTACATTGTACCATAAGTAATATGACACATTCCATCATTATCAATTATAACATTTACGTTTCCATCGGAAGTGTATAGTCTATCCTCAAGAGTTGTATCGATTACAGTAGCACTTTCTACGAACCATACATCTGATAATAGAACATCAGTCTTGGTCCAAGAAACTCCATTGTTTGTTGATTTGAAAAGCTGCACACCTCTTCCAAGGCCTCCAACTACAACAGCAACTGTATTTCCTTTTGCGTCGATTGAGTAACTATCACCGTCGAATCCATCGAAATAAGATGAATCAGTTCCAGGAATTTGGTAATCAATGATATCCCAACTTATTCCACCGTCAGTAGATCGGTTGTAAAGGAATGCTCCATCCATGCCGTTGTAGACTGTTCCGCCATTTGCAGCGGGAGTTGTCATACAAACAACATGAAGTGTATTTCCAGAGGCCTGACCTCTGTTCCATACTTGCGAAGCCAAGGTGTCCTGATTAGCCTGCGCCCATGTTCCAGAACCGATTGTGTTTCTTTCTACCTTTCTGAGTATGCTACTCGCTGTACTGTGAGAAACGATCACTTCGCGGCCGCTTGATGTTGCCATCATGCTTGGCCAACCCGTTCTTTCTGTTTCGATTTCAGAAGTTGGAGCGCTGCCCCAAGATGTACCGTTAAAGAAATTATAACCAGTTCCACGAGTGGCCCAGCTATTTTGATTACTGTACGTCCAGGAAGCTGATAGAGTACCATTCTCATGGTTGATTAATCTCCACTGAATAGCAGAGTTAGATTGCAAGTCGTAAGTTGATGTACCGATTTCAACTTCTAAGAGATTTCGTTGACCTGATGTAGGATACGATTTGATCTCCTTGGGAGGTTGAGGATTCGGGTTAGCAACCATTTGCACCGGAATAGAGATTTTCTTATTCGCTATTTCCGGGCTCACTTGCGCTTGGTTCTGAGCTTGCGAGAAGCCAGAAAACGAAATAAGTGCCGCAGAGGCAGATAGTAGAAACCTTTTCATGAATTACTGTTTAGTTTAGACAAATGTGAATTTAGAATCAACAAATTTATAAAATTGATCGTTCAAATTGATTTCAGAAATCCCACCGTCACTTGGCTTTAGTTGATTTCCTTATGAGGGAAAACAACTGGACCAAGTCATCACGATCAGGAATTAGTTCTGATAGGCCCGTCTCAAATTTTTGTCGGAGCCGCACAAATTGGTAGATCGTTTGAGCAAAGTACACTAAAGACGCAGTGGACGCAGCGCCCATGGTTCCGAAATAGGAAATGGACGGAATTCCAACGAGAACGGTCAGAATCAATCCGAAAACGGACGATTCTGTATTAATTCGATGGAGTCCGATACCGGCAAAAAAATGGCTAAAGGCATTGGAGTAGCTTAATGCCAATATACCAGGTGCAAGAATCAAAAAGTGAGATTTAATCTCTTGAAACTCCTGTCCGAAAACGAGAACATACAAGCTTTCAGGAATGACCGAGAGAATAATTATGCCAGTCATGGTGACGGAACCGTTAAGTCTTGCCAGTTGCATTGATATTTTCAACCCGTTCAATTTGTCCTCCATATTGGAGACAGCGCTGTATTGCACAATACTTACACTTCTAGCGAATTGCCATAAGGCTTCTGAGACTTGAAGTGTAGCACTGTAGACTCCAATTCGAATCAATGCGAGTTGAGGAGGTAAGATCATTATTTCGAGAAGATAGAAGCTAAGGCGGTAATTGAGTAATTGGGCGATGTTTCCAATCTGCACTGTTGCTCCGTATTTGAGACAAGCGCGAATTGTTTCAATCAACGATACAGCCTTTTGCGATGTTGCCTGAGAAGGGATGATAGCAAGAATGGAAATGAGGAAGGCGCTTCCCAACCCAAAAGCATAGGCCAACTCAAAACTTGAATAGTTTAAGGCTTCACCATAGAATTTATAATAAGAGAGTAGGGCGATAACGACGGCAATCTTGATTATTTGGAGGTAGTTGTGTTGAGCCACTTTTTCCTTGCCGAGCAACACCATCATGTGGGTCGCAACTGTGCATTCCATTAAACTCAGAAAGAAAAATTTGTCCAATGAAATGCTGGAAGGAAGGAATTCAAAAGACAAGAATGCAGTTACTGCCAATGAAGATAGAATAGTCCATACGTAGTTGATCCCAAGGATGTTCTTCATTGGGAATCGAGGCACTAAATACACCAATGATGGCCCACCAAATAATCCACTAATGATCGTGGCAACACTCAGATTGAGGACCAAAAGACTAATCTCCCCTTTGTTTTCTGCACCCATCAATTTGGTAGTGATGAACAAAAGAATCAGGTTGAAAACAGCAATTACAAGCCTGGTCCCCAATGTATGTGCAATGGATTTAAACATCAATGGATCACCTCCATAATTGCTTGTTGAACATCACTCACTTTGATCTCGTGTAAACACATGAAATCAGGGCACATTCTTGGGAAATCAACCTTTGATGTATTAGGATTTAACCATCTGCTGCAAGGATGACAGTCCAGCTTTTGTTGAATTGTAAAGTGATTCTTCGGATCAATTTTCGTCCAGCCGTAAAAATCAGGATCGGAACCTCCCCAAATTGTAACGGAACGTGTACTTGTAGTTCCTGCAATATGTAGCATAGAACTGTCTTGGCCAATGTGCAGCTTGGCGCCACTAATAATGCCAGGTAGTTCTTGAATTTCGGTTTGCCCAATTAGAATTTCAACATTTTCAATGTGTTCAATAGCACTTACCATTTCCGTTTCAGATCCATCACCTAGGACGACCATGTGCAGCGAAGGATATTCCAGCGAAATCCATTCGATTATTTTTTGCCAGTTTTCAAACGGCCAGCATTTCCATGGGGCAATGTTATTGCCGCTGCCCGGTTGAATCGTAATGTAATCTCCTTCGAACGACCTAGTGCTTAAGATTGGTTTGAGTGCGAAATGCTCGCTGGTGAGCTTCAATTTCGTGGGTTTCTCATCAAGTAATGAAAGGTATTGGATGCCTTCGTGCACATCTTCGATCGGCGGAGAGTGGATGACGCGACGCTTCAGTAGATTGGGGTAACCATCGGGAATGTGATTTGTTCTGACCTGCTTTCCCAGCATTCGAGCGAGCGTGAGGTTTTTACGGGTTGCAGCGAAATAATCGAGGTAGACTACATCATATGTCTTTTTGAAACGGGCTGAGTACTTCAACCAACTCACTCCGCCTTCCATATCCAAGATATTGTCAAACAGCGAGTCCTCATAGCCTTCAAAAATCTCATGCGATTTAAAAGACGAAGTGCTGATGGCATCCACCTTGCCGCGTTCTTTCAACGCCTTAATAAGGGGAACCATTAGGATGGCATTGCCAATTCCGGAGGATATAAATACTGCGGATCTCAATTTATCTTTTGGGGAAGAGTGTAACGCAATCTTACGGAGTTTCCTATAACCACCACATCACTAAATGCCATCGATAAGGCTGCAAGCATCGGATCCAGATACCCAAATGCAGCTAGGGGAATGGCGACAACATTATATGCAATGGCCCAGAATAGGTTTTGCTTAATGGTACGTACAACGTGTTTGCTGATCTGGAATAACCGAGGAATCGTGAGCAGCGAAGAATTGAGTAAGACCACTTCTGCTGCTTCTGCAGCGAGTGCATTGGAATTTCCAATGCTGATTCCAACGTTGGCCTCAGCCAAAGCAGGAGCGTCATTGATGCCATCTCCGATCATGGCGATGCTGCTTTGTGATTTTTCCTTTCGCAGTCTTTCCAATTTCATTTCTGGGAGCATTTCTGCTTGAAATTGATCAATTCCAAGGGATTGGGAGACCATCGAGGTTTTCCGGTCGAGATCACCACTGAGCAGTAGAACATTGAATTCATCATGAGTCAATTGCTCAACAACCTCTTTTGCACTGGCTTTTATTGTTTCTTGAACTTCAAAGTGAACTACGAGTTCATCGTCGATGGTCAAGAAGATTGATCCTGCATCTTTATTTGATCCGGTGAAGAGTGCTGACCCTAATTTGATGGCTTTTCCTTTCCAATCGGCTTGAAGACCCTTTCCCTTTACTTCTTTTATTTCAGTGAGTTGGGCGTCGCTGGTCTCATTATTAGTCAGCAGCTTAGCTAGAGGATGGTTAGAATACTGTTCCAGCGTGGAGACGATGGCCAACATTTGGTTTTGATCATATTGGCTGGTATGCCATTCTGAACGGAGGCCGGAACTTCCTTCGGTCAAGGTGCCAGTCTTATCAAAGGCAATGGTTTTGACGTGATTGAGGGCTTCGAGTGTCGTTGCACGTTTTATGACAATTCCTGCTTTGGCTGCTAAGCCGAGCCCAACGCTGACTGCAGTGGGGGTGGCTAAACCCATGGCGCATGGACAGGAAATCACCAATACTGCGATGGCCCTTAGCATGGAATCAGTTGTGCCAACTTCTAATATGAAATTGTTTCCTAAGAATGTCATTGCTGCTAACACGAGAATAGTGGGAACAAACCAAGCGCTCATTTTATCTGCTAAACGCTGTATTTCTGGTTTATCAGCACGACTTTGTTTTACGAGTTGAATTATTTGACTTAGCGCGCCTTCTCTGGACGTTTTGGTGATTTGGACACTGGCATTTCCTTCCTGAACAATGCTGCCGCCTAACACGACATGATCCTTTGATTTTAAAATTGCGATGGATTCACCGGTGAGCATCGATTCATCCACTTCAATTTCTCCGTGCATGACTTTTCCATCGGAAGGAATTTTATCTCCGCTATTGACCAAAACCAGATCCTCAACCTGAAGATCTTCCACTTTTATTACTTCAACCACCTGGTTCAAGGCATCTCCGACGAGCTTTTTCGCCTTCTCTGGTTTCATGCGAAAGAGATTTCGGAGTTCAGACGTTGTTTTGAGCACTGCCCGATGTTCAATAACATAACCAAGTAAGACAAGGGTGATGATGGTAGTAGTGGTTTCATAAAAGAGGAAGTCATGCTGGGCAGCTCCTTTGACCATCAATGTTCCATAGAGACTGTAGAAAAAGGCACTCATTGAGCCGAGAAGAATTAAAACGTCCATCGTTGTCTGACCAACTTTTAAACTTTCGATGACGTTTTTGCCAAAGTGACTGAGACCAATGAGCACAACAGGAAGGGACAGTGCGAATTGCACCCAAGCAATGTTTAGCCAATTGTCCTGCGGCAAAAACATGTGAGAAAATAATATGAGGCTGAATGGAAGTGTCCAAATGAGTTTCTTTTGAACGAGTGGCGTTTCGATCTTGCCTGAATCAATCCTCTCCAATGATGCTTGATAGCCAGCACTTTGGATTCTTCCCTTGATTCTGTCGAGTTTCTCAGCCGATTCAAGATCGAACTCTGCTTCACCCATCAGGAAGTCAACATGAATGTCTGTACCGCCCTCTTGCTCTATGATTCCTGAAACCGTAGCAGAACAATGGGTGCATGTCATTCCTTTGACATCAAGTAAAACGTGCTCTTTCTGCATCTATCTCACAAAAATACATCCCAAATATTCATCCATCTCGTTGTAGTTGAGTTGGAACTTTTATTTTCGCATCCCTTTTTCGAAAAGGGCTTGAAATGGTGGTTGTAGCTCAGTTGGTTAGAGCGCCTGATTGTGGTTCAGGAGGTCGTGGGTTCGAGACCCATCTTCCACCCGGATAAAGCTTGAGCAGAAATGTTCAGGCTTTTTTTTTGAAACATTGGTGGTTCGAACGAAGCTAGACCCATCTTCCAACCAAGACTTTGAAACAAATAATACATCTTCTCAACCTCCGTTAATGAGATTCCGGTAATTTCGGCCTTGATATTCAATTACATGCGCAACTATATTCTCGCTCTTTCCACAGTCGCCCTCTCTTTAGGCTTTTCATCTTGTTATAATTGCGTTGAATGCACCGATTGTGAGATCAAAGTAATCAACGGCGATTCTGTCATGGAAGACTCTTCCATGTGCTATCGAGATGCGAAAGAATATTACTTATCCAGAAAAGAATGGCGAGATGATGTCAAGGCTTATGAGCAGCTATATAAGTGTCAGTGCCAATAACCTAACCTAGGCGGAAGTGGAAATCTTTCTTCAACCGGAAGCTTGGATAGCACTTTTAACGTTGACATTCCTAGAGATTGTCCTCGGGATTGACAACATAATTTTCATTTCAATTGTCTCCAACAGGCTGCCTGAAGAACAGCAACCTAAAGCCCGTTTTATTGGTTTGGCTCTCGCACTCATCGTGAGGGTTGTGATGCTTGCAGGAATTTCTTGGTTGATAGGATTAACCACCCCATGGTTCACAATCATGGGCTATGGTTTTGCTGGTAGGAACATAATACTCATGCTCGGTGGACTGTTTCTGCTTGCAAAAAGCACGACTGAGATTCATGCGAAGGTTGCTGGGGTTGAACACGAACAAGAAGTAAAGAGCAAGAAAAATGCTTTTGCCTCCATCATCGCTCAGATTGTCCTGCTGGATATTGTATTCAGCTTTGGCAGTATTTTGACGGCTGTGGGAATGTCCGATGATTTGCCAGTAATGATTGCTGCCGTTATCATCGCCATCATCGTGATGATGATTTTCGCTGAACGAATCAGCAAATTCATCAACAATCATCCGACGCTTCAAATGTTGGCTCTGTCCTTTTTGATCCTTATTGGCTTTATGCTCATTGTCGAAGGCTTGCCTTTCCAAGAAGTGCATGTGCCGAAGGGCTATATCTACTTCGCCGTCTTCTTTTCTCTGGCGGTAGAGGTTCTTAATCTGCGTATGCGCAAGAAGAAGGATCGTTCATCAGAGAAATAAATCAGCCGAATGCGTTGAAAATTCATCTCTTAAGCGGCTTGCAATGCGTGTTTGATTTAACAGCACTTGCCATATTTCATTTCTTTTCACACTTTAGTCGAGCCTTAAAACCTAGATCGTGCCTGCAGAAATTCAGCTTAACTTCCTCGATGAGCCCTTTGAGGGATGTCCTTCATCATTGATCGTTTCTTTGACTGATCCACACGGAAAGCAAAAGGAGAACTACACTTTAGGAGTGCTTGAAGCGGAAGCGGTATACAAGTTAATTGACGACGGAACGAGCATTCAACTCAATCATCGATACATTAAAAATTTCTCTTTGACCGCGTACAGAGAGTCTCGCGGATTGGAGGCTGATGCTAGAGTAGAAATGAAGGACATGAGTGCCAATCATGCTTTCTTCGATAGTGAATTAGAGACTGATTTCAGTTTGGCTGACTTCACGAGTGAAAAAACTGATTTCTCAGATTGCATTTTTGGGGATGGTCCGTTGTCATTCTATAATGCAAAGTTTTCGACTGATTCTACCTCATTTGAAAACAGTCAATTTGGAGCCGGCACGGCTAATTTTCAATACGCTGAATTTCACTCACCAACCGTCACCTTCGATAAGGTTCAATTTGGTTCTGGCGATGTTCAGTTCATTAGTTCAGTGTTTGGAGAATCTCGTATAAGTTTTCGTGAAGTGAATTTCGGGGATGGCAAGGTTGACTTCCATTACACCAAGTTCGGAGACGGAAATTTGACGTTCGACAAAGCGCACTTCGGTGGGGGAGAGGTCTCGTTCAAACGAGTCGACTTCGGCCACGGTAAACTTGATTTCAAACGAGCACATTTTGGACATGGAGACATCGATTTTTCTGAAGCCGATTTCAAGAGTGGGAAGGTTGTGTTTCGGTCTGCGGTTTTCGGAGATGGAAAGATTAATTTTCAGGAAAGCATTTCAGAATCCGATTTTATATTTGATAATGCAGAATTTGGAACTGGAAGTTTGTCGTTCTTTCAAGCTCAAGTACGGAAGCTGTCCTTCGAGTCATGTCAGTTCAACAACTATGTAGATCTGCGTGTGGAGTCGGCACAAAAAATTGATCTGTCTTATACCATCGTTCGGGATATCGTTGATATGATGCCTACAGAGCATTGTCCCGTATCTCTGGATCAAATGAACTTCAGCGGGATGCGGAACTTGGGAAACCTGTACATCGATTGGGATGCGAATGACGTGTTGAACCTGATTCTAAAGCAGGAGGAAACAACAATTCGACAGAAGTCGGAGCAATTCTTAATTCTCAAGGAAACTTACAATTCAACTGGAAGATATGCTGATGAGGATAGGGCGTATATCTGGTACAAGCGCTTTGAGCTTCGGTCGGACTTAGAATATTCAATTGAAAAGAATCCTACCAGCGCATTGTGGGCTTACCCCACTGCCTTCTTTAAATGGCTTCTTTTTGACAAGATTGGATTGTACGCCACCGAACCTCTTAGGGTGTTGTTCTCGGTATCAATAATCTATACACTCTTTAGCTTGCTGTACTTGTTTCTCCCTATGGTAGCCGATACGTACATTGATACTGGTGGCGGAGATATTCTTTCAACCTTAAATCCAGTGGCCAAGGCATTTTATTACAGCGCTATTACCTTTCTCACGATAGGATATGGCGAGTATTATCCGGTCGGGATAATGCGCTTGTTTGCGAGTGTTGAAGGATACGTCGGTGTATTTCTTATGGGCTACTTTTCGGTAGCTTTTGTGAGAAAAGTATTGAGATAACTTCCCCCACTCTTCAGCCTGTTTCTTAAGAATCTTTTCTTCTACGTTCGTCGTCAAGGAAGACTCGAACGGCTTCAGATTCTTTTTGATCTCCTCCTTTGAAGGCGTCATTGCCCTGTACTATATTTAGGAGCTCGTCAGCTTTGGCGTGATCTCCAAGAAGAATGTTTACCAAGGCAGCATTGATGTAAAGACCTGCGGCAACTTTATTGTTTATCCGCGCTTTTTTATCACCTAGATTTTCATCTTTCAATTCTGAAATCCACACTTCCATTGCTTCTCCAAGTTTCACTTTAGCAGACTCTTCTGAAATTGACAAGTCCTTTAATCCCTGGGTCGCCTTTAACTGTGCTGATTCTTGTGCAGAATAATCTTGCTTTTTGTCCTTTCCTGTGTAAACTGGATCAGTACGATCTACCCAACCGTAGCCCATCTGGCTGTTGAGTTCTGAAGACATCGCAGTGTAAACCGCTTGCCTGGCGTCCATTTTTCTTTGATCCAGCCAAGAATTATAACCTGAACCATTGATGAACTCAGAGAATTGCGGTGAGGCCATCTTATCACTCTTATAGGTTCGTTGGTATTGGGGAGCTGCAAAAGACATTTGAAATACCACCTTGCCACTCGGATCCGTAACTTTCATGTCAATCGGTACTGAAATGGTGGCACTCCGATATTGCTTTTCGCTGACCGCTTGATCCTTAAAAGTAACGCTGTAATTTGGCATAGTCATCATCACCTTGTAGTTGGAATTGTCTGTTTTCATAAATCCATCCCAGACCAGACCAGCAGCAATCTCAGATTCTGATGGAATATCATTACGAACCATTGGCTTCTTTACAAATCTCTTAGTCACATGCCGTTTTTGAGGTTTGCCGTCATCTCCTAGCATCACTCCGGTCAGAACTTTGGCTCCTGCGCTTTGACTATTATAACCCTCGAGAGCGGCGGCATATTCGTCTTCTGCGGCTCTGCGATCAGTTTCGTATTCTTCTTGCTCTGCCTTCGTCTTCATTGTATTTAGCCATGTCTGCATTGTAGGTGGCAGCGAAGGGAATATTTACCTCAACGGAATAGGTTCTTTTCGCTTCCTCGGTGGCAACAAGTGCTTTTCGGAAATAGGTGTATGAAACTTGTTCCGCTTTTGCTTTTTGTGCTTTAAGTGAAGGCGCAACAACTGCGAAGAGGATGAGTAGGCTGAGCCCAGATTTGAGTAGAGTTTTCATTGTGAGTTCTGTTTAGTAGGGTTTAAAGGCTTCACAAACCTAAGAATATGGTGTAAAGAGCTTCATTTCAGGGGATTTGGACATTTGTCAATGGAGCTGACTTTGTGATGGTCTGGTTCAAAGATCAATCCCTGTTTAACTTGGAACTAACTATGTATTTTTGCCGCCCTTTCTAAAGGTATTAGCGGAAATGAGCAACATTAACATTACACTACCCGACGGTAGTATTAAAGAGTATGAAAAGGGCAGTTCCTCTATGGATATTGCCATGTCCATTAGTGAGGGCCTAGCTAGAAACGTCCTTTCAGCTAAGGTCAATGGCGAAGTATGGGACGCAGGTAGATCTATAGAAGCGGATGCAACGCTTCAATTGCTTACGTGGAAGGATAATGAAGGTAAGTCCACGATGTGGCACAGTTCTGCGCACTTGATGGCGGAGGCTCTTGAGTTTTGTTTTCCGGGAATCAAACTTGCAATCGGACCACCGATTGAAAATGGCTTCTACTATGACATTGACTTTATGGAGCACAACTTCACCGAGGAAGACCTTCCTAGGGTGGAGAAAAAGATGAAGGAGTTGGCGAAGGAAAAAAATGCCTTTGTCCGAAAGGAGATTTCGAAAGCTGATGCCACATCATACTTCAATGAAAAGCAGGATCAATACAAGCTTGAATTAATCGATGGCTTGGAAGATGGAGATATTACATTTTATACTCAAGGCGAATTCACGGATTTGTGCCGTGGGCCGCACATTCCGCATACGGGTTACATAAAGGCGATCAAGTTGCTTTCTGTAGCAGGTGCATATTGGAGAGGTGATGAGAACAATCCCATGCTCACAAGGATTTACGGAATCACATTCCCAAAACAAGGAGAGTTAGAAGCTTATTTAGAACTTCTCGAGGAAGCCAAAAAAAGGGATCATAGAAAACTTGGAAAGGAATTAGAGCTGTTCACCTTTGATGATGACGTTGGACCTGGACTTCCAATGTGGTTGCCAAAAGGAGCATTTCTCATTGAGCAATTGGAGGATTTAGCGAAGTCAACTGAAAAGAGGGCAGGATACCAGCGTGTTCGAACACCGCACATTGCGAAAGAGAATCTCTATTACACGAGTGGGCATTTACCTTACTATAAGGACAGTATGTTTCCCCCGATGGAATTGGATGGAACGACTTACTATCTGAAGTCGATGAATTGTCCGCACCACCATAAAATATTTGATGCGCTTCCTAGAAGTTATAAGGATTTACCGTTGAGATTGGCTGAGTATGGCACTTGCTATCGATATGAGAAATCAGGCGAATTATTTGGATTGATGCGAGTTCGATCCCTTCAAATGAATGATGCTCATATCTATTGCACTAAGGCACAGTTTGCAGAGGAGTTCAAAGCGGTGAATGAGATGTACTTGCACTATTTTAAAGTGTTTGGCATCGATAAGTACATCATGCAATTCTCTACGCATGATCCCGCCAAATTGGGAAAGAAATACGTTGATAATCCAGCATTGTGGAAAGAGACAGAGGACATGGTTCGTGAAGTGCTCATCGAATCGGGTATTCCGTTCAAAGAAGTGGCGGACGAAGCGGCATTCTACGGCCCTAAGATTGACGTCCAGATTTACAGCGTCATTGGACGAGAGTTCACCCTCGCAACTAATCAGGTTGATTTTGCTCAGCCACTAAGTTTCGATCTCACTTATACCAATACGAATAATGAGCGTGAACATCCAATTGTGATTCACAGAGCGCCGCTTGGAACGCATGAGCGATTCATCGGGTTTTTAATCGAGCATTATGCCGGTAAATTTCCTCTTTGGTTAGCACCTGAGCAGGTGCGAATTTTGCCTATCAGTGAAAAATTCAACGAGGGTTGCAAAAACATACTTCAATCCCTTGAAAATTACGATATTCGCGCCTCCGTTGACGAGAGGGGTGAAAAAGTAGGCCGAAAAATCAGGGATGCGGAGCTTGGGAAAGTTCCTCTGATGCTGATTATAGGTGAGAAAGAGCTAGAGGATGGAGTCGTTTCCGTCCGAAAGCAAGGAGAAGGAGATCAAGGGAAAATGACCATCGAAGAATTGGGTAAAATGATCCAAAATGAGGTGTTCGAGACATTAAAGTTTAATTAATTAGTTTTTTATCAGACCTAGAAGGAATAATAGACCTCCAAGAAGAACAGAACCTGAGCATCAAATCAATGACAGGATTCGCGTTCCGAATGTGAGGATCGTAGGTGACGGAGGAGAGCCACAGGTTGTCTCAACAAACCAAGCTATTGAAATGGCTAAAGATGCCGGTTTGGATTTGGTGATGATTTCCGAAAAAGCGGATCCGCCAGTTGTCAAAATTTTGGACTACAAGAAGTTCTTGTACGACCAGAAGAAAAGACAAAAGGAGATCAAGAGCAAGGCTCAGAAGGTCGTGGTAAAAGAGATCAGGTTTGGTCCTAACACTGACGAGCATGATTACGAGTTTAAAAAGAAGCACGCAATCAAGTTCCTAGAGGAAGGTTCAAAACTGAAGGCATATGTATTCTTCAAGGGAAGATCAATCTTGTTCAAGGACAAGGGTGAGATTCTCCTTCTAAAGTTGGCCACTGAGTTGGAAGAATTAGGAGTAGTAGAGCAGATGCCGAAGTTGGAAGGGAAGCGTATGATTATGATGCTTGCGCCGAAAAAGAAGAAATAATTTAAGTTTAAATAATTCAGCGATGCCAAAAATGAAGACCAATTCCAGTGCTAAGAAGCGATTTCGCTTAACTGGAACTGGAAAGATCAAAAGGAAGCATGCGTATAAGAGTCACATTCTGACCAAGAAGTCGAAAGACAGAAAGAGAAGATTGACGAAATCTACGCTTGTTCATCCATCGGACCGCAGCAACATTTTGAAGTTGATGGCCCTTAAATAATGGTTTAGTGTTTAACCCGGATGTGAGCTTGAAGTCTTTCCATGAAACGAAAGCGCTTACAACCAAAACCAAAAAATAGAAATGCCAAGATCAGTAAATAGTGTAGCCGCAAAGGCGAGACGAAAAAAGATTCTTAAACAAGCCAAGGGTTACTTCGGCCGAAGAAAGAATGTTCATACCGTAGCAAAAAATGCGGTTGAAAAAGCAATGGTGTATTCTTACGTTGGACGTAAGCATAAGAAGAGAAATTTCCGCTCCTTATGGATTCAAAGAATCAATGCCGCAACCAGAGAGCACGGAATGTCATACAGTGAGTTCATGGGTAAATTGAGCAAGACAGATATCGAGTTGAATCGAAAAGTTCTTGCCGACCTTGCTATGAATCATCCTGAAGCATTCAAAGCGGTGGTAGATAAGATTAAGTAAATACACCACATCAATAATAAGAAAGGGAGGCCATAGCGCCTCCCTTTTTGTTAATATTGTTCCCTAAACTATAGCTATGAGCTTGCGTACTCTTACTATTCTGAGTGTTTTGATTGCAACTGCTTCTCAAGTCTTTGCACAAGCACCTAATAAACCAACTTATGAAAAGATGGTTTACATCAATGGAGATGGTGACATTTTCGTTCAGAAGTCACTTCCAATGTATCTCAAGTTTTCGACGGAGCCTAATGGCACGAACTATGACTTGAAAGGAAAGAATCCTGCATACTCTGAGCCAATGTATTTAGATACGGAGGGTCCAAATTACGTAAGAAGTAAGTGGGCTGTTGACCCTAAGACAGGTCGCACGGTACAACCGCAACAAGAAGTGCTCTATGAAGTATTCGCTGATGGTCTTGCACCAAGAACTTCCCTGAAATTTGAAAATGCACCTCGCTACTCAAGCGGAGGAACAGTGTTCTACGGAAAGGGATTGACATATACGCTGACACCAAGAGATGGAGTGTCAGGAGTGAAGCAAACTCAGCATGCCCTGGGTGGTGGATTCTCTGATTATTCATCTTCCGTAAGTGCGGGAAAAGAAGGAGCCCAGTCATTGTATTACTATTCAGTTGACTTCGTAGGAAATGCAGAGGACACGAAGTCATCCGATTTCACAGTTGACCTCACTGCTCCTAAAACATCTTATGAGATTGTTGGAATAAACAAGGGTGGAACAATACTCTCTCCGACAGCCAAGCTTAAGCTAACGAGTACCGATAACCTGAGTGGAGTTCGAACGACCTATTACACGTTCGATGGTAAGAATGCCAGAGGTTATTATGGACCAGTTTCCACGGCTGGCTTATCAGACGGCGAACACACACTCAAGTATTACGCGGTAGATAATGTCAAGAATATGGAAGGTGGAGAAGGAGGAGCAGGTGCTTCTACGTTCAAATTCTACCTCGACAAGATTCCACCGGTCCCAACACATCAAGTTAAAGGAGATCAGCATCAAGGCAATTATCTATACATCTCATCTCGAACCACCATTTCGTTGGCCGCGACAGACAACAAAGCCGGTGTGAAGAACATCTATTACCGAATTGACGGAGGAGAACGAGGCATATTCTCGAGTGATTTCAAGATGCCGGCCAATCGAGGAACTCACAATGTGAAGTACGATGCTAATGACCAAGTCGATAACCTTAGTGGTAATCACTGGATCAATGTCTTCATGGATGTGGATGCACCGGAAACAGGAATTATATATGCGAACCCTCAGTTTGTTGACCGGGATACGCTATTCATTACGAGCAAAAGTGGAATCTCACTTCGCTTCCGCGATGATGCATCAGGCGTGAAAACCACACAGTACCAAATTGATGGAGGTGGATTCAAGACATACGGCGCTTTCAATCTACCAAGTGAAGGTTATCACACGATTGATTTTAAATCAACCGACAACGTAAATAACGCAGAAGGCGATAAGCATAGCAGCGCCTACGTTGATAATACAGCGCCTGAGATTTTCGTCAAGTTCAGCATTGAAAAGATTGGCACTAAGGGTGGTCTTCCAGTTTATCCGAACTACACAAGAATGTATGTTGCTGCAACGGACAAGAAAGTAGGTACCAAAGAGATCAGGTACTCGATGGATGGAGGAGCTCTGACGCTCTACTCTTCTCCACAAACATTAGATGCTTCTGAGCTAAGCCGATTCCGCAAGAACAAGAAGTACAAAGTGAAAGTTGTTGCCAAGGACATGCTGGGCAACGAAAGCGAAAAGGAAGTTGAGTTCTACGTAGGGAAGGACGCTAAATAACTTCGAACAGCGAGCCTTGAGCTCTGAGAAATTGTAAAGCCTGTCACTGAGATTATCGAAGTGGACGGGCTTTTTATTTATATCCGATTTTGGTTCTTGGTTTCTCCTGGTCCGCGACAAACTCCTTCAGGTAGTTGAAAACGGCAACAATCTTCTCATCTTGTGCAGTTACTTGCCTTTCTATTTCTTCCACTTTCAATAAGATGTCTTTATGCGTTATCATCATTTCTCTCATCTTGGTAAATACCCGAATGATTTGAATGTTTACTTGAATCGCGACTTCACTATTCAGTACGCTAGCTAACATTGCAATGCCCTGTTCTGTGAAACAGAATGGGCTATGTCGAAGACCAATGCGGTCAGCTTTGGACATCACAGTTTGTGATCTCCATTCTTCCAGTTCATCTGGACTCATTACAAACATGAAATCCCTTGGAAATCGATTGACATTTCTTCGAACCGCCTGTTTTAGAACCCTCGTTTCAACTCCGAAAAGATGGGCAAGATCCCGATCCAACATGACTTTTTTGTTTCTGATCTCATGAATTCTAATGAGGATGAGTTCTTCTGGTACGGCAATTTCATTCATAGCTGATGGGTTAGCTCAAAGCTAGAACCATATTGAACCGGAGAAAAGTTAGAAATTGTGAATCCATTTAACCGCTCGATTAAATGGGGTATTAATACCAATAAATCCTCCGAGTATCATTCCAAAATCCGCTCCAACCCAATCGCCGCAAGGTCGTACTGCGGATCCATTTCGAGAGCAGCGCGATAATCGGCTTCTGCTTTCGGGAAATCTTGTGCTCGCTCATGAGCTAAGCCTCGATTGTAGACAGCATTTGGATAGACTGCCGGCCCGAAATCCAGGGCTCGCGTAAAGCAATATGCGGCGCTGTCATACACAGCCAGTTGCTCTAGATAAACATAGCCTTGATTGTACCAGGCGTCGGTCTGGGACTCTCTAATATCGAGCATGGCTCTGTAGGCACCAATCGCCTCACGGGACTTTTCGATGGTTTGAAGAAAGAGTCCTTTGGCATAAAGCGCCTCTAGACTTGTTGGGTTCACTTTTAAGGCGTTATTGAAGTAGTCTAAGGCTAGATCATCTTGGATGTTGGCATAGAAAAACCCGAGTTGCATGTACGATTCATAGTCTTGTGGGTCTTGCTCAATCGCAGTTTGAAAGCTCGAAACTGCATTGGCAGTGTCGCCTAGATACATGTAGTTGAATCCCTTTATCTGGTATGCCCGACCATTGTATACATCCAGTTTCAAGGCGCGATTCAAATATTCAAATGAGTGGTCTGAGTCCTGAACGATCATGTATAATTCGCCCAATTTTATGAGCACGTCAATGTTGTTTGGATTAAATCGAAGCGCCGTTATAAGTGCATCTCGACTCTCTCGACTCTCTTTGCTGATCAGTTTTAGATCAGCGAATAAGAGGTAGTAATCTGCATTGGAGCTGTCAAGTTTGAGCGCTCTTCCCACATCTGCAAGGCTCGCAGGCAAGTCGCGTTGAGCATAGTGCAATTTGGCTCTCTGGAAATACAAATTAGCATCTGATGGTTCAGCTTTGATCAATGTATTCACACTGTCGAATGGATTCAGGCTGACATCACTTTGATTCTTAACGAGGCGACCATCATCACCTGATGAGCAAGCGAAAAGTATGGCCAGAACGAAAAAGATCAAGTACTTCATAGGTCAAACGTAAATGAAAAAGGCCACTCCAAAAGAAGTGGCCTCGAACAATTAGAATTCGGTTACGACTCTACTGGAGCCGCTTCTTTGGGTTTAAATGATTCAAAGATTCGCTCTTCAAGTTCAGCGCTCAATTCTGGATTATCATCGAGCAATTGCTTTACCGCATCGCGACCCTGACCAAGTTTAGTGTCGCCGTAGGAGAACCATGATCCACTCTTTTTGACTAATCCTTGTTCTACGCCAAGGTCTACAAGTTCTCCAGACTTAGAAATACCGGCTCCAAACATGATGTCAAACTCCGCCTTTTTGAAAGGAGGAGCGACTTTGTTCTTAACTACTTTAACTCGAACATGGTTTCCTACGTTATCGTCTCCCGATTTAATCTGGCCAATTCGGCGAATGTCTAAGCGTTGAGTTGCATAAAACTTGAGCGCATTTCCTCCAGTGGTGGTTTCCGGGCTTCCGAACATGACGCCGATTTTCTCACGCAATTGATTAATGAATATGCAAGTACAGTTTGTCTTGCTGATTGATCCAGTTAGTTTCCTTAATGCTTGTGACATTAGGCGGGCCTGAAGCCCTACTTTACTATCACCCATTTCACCCTCAATTTCTGCTTTTGGAGTTAGGGCTGCAACAGAATCGATGACGATCAAATCGATTGCGCCAGAACGAATCAGGTTGTCGGTTATTTCAAGAGCTTGCTCACCGTTATCCGGCTGAGAGATTAGCAGGTTCTCTGTGTCAACCCCTAGATTTTCAGCATAGAAGCGATCAAAAGCATGCTCAGCATCAATAAACGCAGCAATGCCTCCAGACTTTTGTACTTCAGCAATTGCATGAATTGCGAGTGTCGTTTTACCAGAGGCTTCAGGTCCGTAAATTTCGACGACTCTTCCGCGTGCATATCCTCCAACTCCCAAGGCAAGATCCAGAGAAAGTGATCCACTGGAAATAACATCCATTTGCTCAATCGCCTGATCTCCCATTTTCATTATTGAGCCTTTTCCATAGGTCTTTTCCAACCTGTCAAGTGTGAGCTCTAACGCCTTGACTTTTTCCTTTGACAATTCTGCAGCCATCTTCTTCAGTAATCTAATTAATTCATATTCAATGCCTCGAGGATTTCCTCCACATGGGCCTTTGTCTTCACCTTGTCGAACCTCTTCAAGACGGTTCCTTTCTCATCAATAATGTAGGTCACGCGATGAATTCCATCATAAACACGACCCATGAATTTCTTCTCTCCCCAGACACCAAAGGCATTGATGATTTCCTTGTCAGTATCGGCAATCAGCGGGAAAGGTAGTTCATACTTTTCAATAAAATTTTGATGCTTTTTCTCTGTATCAGCGCTCACTCCAATCACGGTCAATCCTTTGGCAATTAAGTCGTCGTGATGGTCCCGAAGATTACACGCTTGCGTTGTGCAACCAGGCGTATCGTCTTTGGGATAGAAGTACAAAATCACTTTTTTACCCCTGTATTTACTCAACGATATTTCATTTCCGTTTTGATCTTTTCCCGATACTTCAGGCGCCTGCTCTCCCTCTTCAATTTTCTTCATTTCGCAAAATAGATGTGTTCAAATTTAAAAGCAAATTGCGCTTGTTTTGTTTAACATTTGACAAAGAAAAGGGGGGCTGAACGTAATGTATTTACATTCACACAAGAATTATGAAAAAGCACTTCAATATCCATGTTTCGGGATTGGTTCAGGGAGTCTTTTTTAGAAAGAACACCGTTTCCCGTGCCACTTCGTTGGGGTTGCACGGATTTGTGATGAACCTGAATGATGGAAGCGTGTATATTGAGGCAGAAGGCAATGCAAATGCACTCGAGGATCTCGTCAATTGGTGTCAAGAAGGACCATCCCAATCCAAAGTGGAGAACGTGACGTTTGAAGAAGGAACATTGGTCGGTATGAATGGCTTTATAGTCAAGAGCTAGCTTGGTTTATTGGCGAGTAAAGCTGTATTTCCTTTTCGTTTCTTTGCACCCATCGAACCCATCGTGCTTACACATGCTCGCTACATAGTTTTAATTGCCTTCGCATTTTTATGCTCGTTGGACTCGTACTCACAATCCAGGATCGAATATCTTGATGCTGAAGGTGAGCCTATAGATGAAATGCAGGCATTCTTTAAACGAGAATTCAAAACGGAAATCGGTCCACCAAGTATCATTCTGAGCGTGGAAATCTGTTTTATTTCGAGATATCTCTCGAGAATGGAAAAGTAAATTGGGGAAACGCGGTTCGGAAATATGCAAAATACTCTTCAGGGAACTCAAGTGTATGGAACTATGTAACCATGCAAGTGTTACCTGGCAAGAAAGAAGATGCTGTAATGTACATTACCCACAGATTATGTAATGAGCGGAATAAAGATGATGTTAAAGGAGAGAAAATCAAACTCAAGAAATTCGAACAGAACTTCGTTACCGCAACTGTTGATCTGAAGCGTGGGGATTATGATCTTTCGCTTCCAAGAATTGCCTCTGGAAAGTTGAAGAGTGAGGAGAAAATTCAGTTTGGAAACACCTATTGGAGCTCCATGGACCAAACAATGTACACCATCAACACACGGTTCAAGATTAACATTGGATTCACAGCCTTGGTTTGTTGTACTGCTCCTGTATGCTGTACTGGGTTGCTGTTATATTCGTTTATGCCGGAGAAAAGGGGATATGAAATCTACTCGATAGGGAAGGTTAAGAATACCTCAACCTAGACCATATGACAAGGGCAGAAAAGGCAAATTATGTAGTTGAAAAGCTCGAGGAGCTCTATCCTGAAGTGCCCATTCCGCTTAAGCATCGAGATAATTATACGTTGCTCATTGCCGTTCTTTTGAGTGCTCAGTGCACCGATGAGCGAGTAAATCTGATTACCCCGTTGCTTTTCGAGCGTGCATCTAACCCGTATGATATGACCAATCTCCAGGTTGAGGAGATCAAGGCGATAATTAGACCATGTGGGCTTTCACCCGCTAAGTCGAAGGCCATTTGGAACTTGAGTGAAATTCTTACTTCAAAGTATGGAGGAGAAGTGCCTGGGACCTTTGAAGATTTAGAATCGCTACCCGGTGTCGGGCACAAAACAGCATCAGTCGTGATGAGTCAGGGATTCGGTGTTCCCGCTTTTCCCGTCGATACCCACATTCATCGGTTGATGTACAGATGGGGACTTACCAACGGGAAATCTGTCAAACAGACCGAGATCGACGCGAAGAAGATATTTCCAAAGGAACTTTGGAATCGACTTCATCTGCAGATCATCTTTTACGGACGGCAGTATAGTCCGGCACGGGGATTTCGAATACAAAAAAGCCCAATCGATCGGGCGATTGGGCTGAAATCTCGTCTACCTACGACTTAGTTGCAGTTCTGCTCGTAAGTCCCTAGAGTAGTTGACTTTCGAATACTTAATTGTTTCGAAAATCCAAGAATAGTTTGAATCGTTAATTCACTTGGCCTCACTGAAGTCGGTTTTAATCCGAGATCTTCAAGTTGTTCTTGCTCTGAATTTACTAGGTTGGCTAAGGAATCTAAAGAGTAGGAGTTCTTCATGCACTATTTTATTCGCGTTAAACATGCATTTAGAACGACCCTCATTAACGTTTATTGTGCCACCTTGGTATTATTCCTCCGTAAGGACCAAATTGTGTTCTTCAATTAGCTTTCGAAGATTTATCAAAGCATAGCGCATTCGCCCAAGAGCAGTGTTTATACTCACACCTGTATCCTCAGCAATTTCTTTGAAACTCATGTCGGAATAATGACGCAGTTTCAGCACGCGTCGTTGTTCTTCTGGGAGCAACTCAATTAACCCTTTGATGTCACTGGTGATTTGCTCGGTGACCAAAAGCTCATCGACATTCTTCTTGTCATCTTTAATGACATTGAAAATGTCAAAGTCTGGTCCACCATCCACGGTTGGAAATCGTTTGTTTCGTCTGAAGGTGTCGATGACCATATTATGAGCGATTCTCATAACCCACGGCAAAAACTTCCCTTCTTCATTGTAGCTTCCCCGTTTGATAGTTAATACAGCTTTCACGAAAACATCTTGAAAAATGTCTTCTGCCAATTGACCATCCTTGATCATCGTGCGGATATAACCATACACTCGATCTTGGTGTCTTCTAACTAATACTTCAAACGCGGATTCTTCACCAGCTATATATCGACTCACCAGTTGGTAGTCTTCCATCTTTTGCAACATAATAATCAACCTTTAACAGTTTCGCGGAGAATTTATTCAGGTAGAGTATTATGCTATAGGCTGGTAATCTTGTGGTTTTCTATTTAGACGGAACTTACTAACGCAAGGTTTGTACCATTATTATATCGGTCAAAACATTTTGCTTGATTAAAAGTACAGGGATCAGAACTACCTTCGCAGGCTGTTTTCCAAAAAAACGTGAAAATCAACCAGATATGAGGGATGTAGACGAGCTTGATGCTAAGGACTTTATAGTCATTAAAGGTGCTCGCATGCATAATCTGAGAAACGTTGATGTTGCCATTAAGCGCAACAGTTTCACGGTTATTTCTGGTCTCTCAGGTTCAGGAAAAAGTTCATTGGCTTTTGATACACTTTATGCCGAGGGTCAACGACGCTACATTGAGAGCTTATCTGCATATGCTAGGCAATTCCTTGGGAAAATAGAAAAACCCAAGGTTGATTACATACGAGGTATTTCGCCTGCGATCGCTATTGAACAGAAGGTTAATACTCGGAATCCACGATCTACAGTTGGTACCACAACCGAAATTTACGACTACGTCAAATTGCTTTACGCGAGAATTGGAAAGACCTATTCTCCAATTAGCGGAGAAGAAGTTAAGAAACAGGGCGTTCAGGATGTTTTGAATGAAGTATTTGGACGTACGGAAGGAGAACGTCTTCTGCTCACAGTCCCGATCAATTATGAGTCTCCAGAAGACCTCAAGAAAAGACTCAAGTTGCTTGAGGGAAATGGGTTCACCCGTATTTTGTCTGATAAGAATGTCGTTCGAATAGATCAGGCGCTTGAACTAGATTCCATTACAGAGGCACATCTCGTCATTGATCGATTCGTGATCCAAAAAGAAGAGGAAGGGTTCCGAAACCGACTTGCGGAATCAATAGAACTCGCTTTTTACGAGGGGCATGGATACATTGAGTTGAGAAAATTCGATGATCCAGATTCGTTGATCTCATTTTCAAACCTCTTTGAGATGGATGGAATCCAATTTGAAGAGCCTGATGTTCATTTTCTAAGCTTTAATAACCCAAGAGGTGCGTGTAGAACTTGTGAAGGTTTTGGTAGCATCATTGGAATTGATCCTGATCTCGTTATTCCGGATCATTCAATCAGTATTTTTCAAGATGCGGTAGTATGTTGGAAAGGCGAGAAAATGGCGAAGTGGAAGGAGAAAATTGTGGAACACGCTGCCGATACTGATTTTCCAATTCATAGACCTTATGAAGATCTGTCGACCAAGCAGAAGAAGATGTTATGGGAAGGCACAAAACAATTCAAAGGCATCAATGCATTCTTCACTTATTTAGAGGAGAAGTCATACAAAATTCAGTTTAGGGTAATGCTCAGCAGATACCGAGGAAAGACTGTTTGTCCAGATTGTGAGGGAACTCGGCTTCGAAAAGATGCCAATTATGTCCAGATTAGTGGGAAGTCCATATCGGAATTGCTGTTGATGCCAATTGGACTACTTCACACGCACTTTCAGCAATTGGAACTCGATGAATATCAAAAGGCTGTTGCAAACCGTCTATTAATTGAGATCCAAAACCGCCTCAGCTATTTGACCAATGTTGGGCTGTCCTACCTGACTTTGAATAGGCTTTCGAACACCCTTTCGGGAGGTGAATCTCAACGGATTCAGCTTGCAACCTCCTTGGGAAGTGCTTTGGTAGGATCAATGTATATTCTGGATGAGCCGAGCATTGGGTTGCACTCCAGAGACACTGAGCGTTTAATTGAAGTCTTAAAAAACCTTCAAACCACAGGAAACACCTTGATAGTTGTGGAACATGATGAAGACATTATCAAGGCTTCCGATGAGCTGATCGATCTTGGGCCAGAGGCTGGAGTCAATGGAGGAAAGTTGATATTCCAAGGATCGCAAGGAGATTTGCAGACGGAAGAACAGAGCCTCACTGCTCGATACATTACGGGTAAGGAAGAGATTAAAGTTCCAGATAATCGTAGAACATGGAAGTACTATGTTGAACTTTTAGGAGTAAGAGAAAACAACCTGAAAAATGTTGACGTCCAATTCCCGCTGGGTGTATTGTGTGTAGTAACAGGTGTAAGCGGAAGTGGGAAGTCTTCTCTCGTCAAGAAGGTGTTGCATCCTGCTTTGGTCAAGAAATTAGGTGGGCATAGTACAGAACAAACCGGCCAATTCAAGGAATTGCAGGGCCAACTCAACAGGGTTGATGGAGTCGAGTTTGTGGATCAAAACCCAATCGGAAGGTCTTCGAGAAGTAATCCTGTGACATTCACCAAGGCATTTGATGATATCCGCTCGCTGTACGCATCGTTGCCATTGGCAAAAATGCGTGGCTTCAAGCCGGCACATTTTTCATTCAACGTTGAGGGTGGTAGATGTGAGAGCTGCAAAGGTGAAGGAGAAATCACCGTAGAGATGCAGTTTATGCCTGACATCCATCTAATGTGCGAGTCATGTGGCGGTAAGCGTTTTAAAGAAGAAGTTTTAGAGGTTAGGTATCACGAGTTGAGTATCTCGGATTTGTTACAGCTCTCAGTTGATGAGGCGATTGCATTCTTTGAGCTGCATGCTAAAAAAGCAGGAGAAAAGAAGATCATTCAAAAGCTCCTTCCGTTGCAAGAAGTTGGACTTGGATATGTGGCATTAGGACAAAGTTCGAGTACACTGAGTGGGGGAGAAGCGCAGCGAATTAAATTGGCTTCCTTCATTGGAAAAGGACAACAGCAAACTGATCAGGGTACGTTGTTCCTATTTGATGAGCCAACGACTGGACTCCATATTCATGACATTCAAAAGCTAATTAAAAGCTTCAACAAGCTCATTGAAATGGGTCATTCGATTCTGGTGATTGAGCACAATTTGGAAGTGGTGAAGCAAGCCGACTGGGTTATTGATCTAGGTCCTGGGGGAGGCGATGAAGGCGGCCACATCATATTTTTTGGAACGCCTGAAGATTTGATCAAGGAAAAGGAAAGCTTCACGGCAAAGTACCTCGCAGAGAAGCTAAGCTAGACAAACTGGAGGTCGTACAAATTCTTGTAATATCCATCAATCTTTAGCAAGTCCTGATGGGATCCTATTTCAACGATCTCACCTTTTTCCATGACCATTATTAAGTCTGCATATTGAACTGTTGCTAGCCTGTGCGCAATGATAATGGATGTACGGTCCTTGGTAATTTGCTCAATCGCTTCCTGAATCATCATCTCAGTTTCAGTGTCCACCGAAGAGGTGGCTTCATCTAGGATGAGAATCGCTGGATTATAGATATAAGCCCGGATGAAGGCTAATAGTTGACGCTGACCAACAGACAGCATTCCGCCACGCTCTTTAACATCAAAATTATAGGTGTCCGGAAGTTGATCAATGAATCTGTTTGCCCCCACTTGTTCCGCAGCTGCCTTCACATCCTCCAATTTGATCTCAGAATTGTTCAGCGTGATGTTGTTGTAGATCGAATCTGAAAACAAAAACACATCTTGAAGAACCACACCTACTTGGCGACTTAAATAACGGGCGTCGAAATCTCTCAATTCAGTACCATCCACGAGAATGTTTCCCTTGTTGTATTCATAAAAGCGACTGAGGATGTTGATGATGCTCGTTTTTCCAGCTCCGGTCGCTCCAACGATGGCGATTCGCTGGCCTGCCTTCACCTTAAAAGAAACATCGCGAAGAACCCAGTCTTCCTCATTGTAAGCAAACCACACGTTCTTAAATTCAATTTCGCCTTTGATATTTGGGGTTACGTCAACTCCGGATCCGGCAATTTGAGCTTCAGTATCTAGGACCTTAAATACGCGTTCGCTGGCGACCATACCCATTTGAAGTGTGTTGAATCGGTCGGCCAATTGACGGATTGGTCTGAACAACATGTAGATGTAAAGAAGAAAGGCAACCAAGTCACCATAAGTTACAGTGGTTGCGAGAACTTCTCGACTTCCCCACCAAATGAGAAGGGCCAAGGACAATGCACTTAGTATTTCGACTACAGGGAAGAAGATGGAGTTTGCTAATACCGTCCGAAGATGGGCATCTCGATGTCTGGCATTGATCTCTTCAAACTTCTTCATCTCTTGATCTTCTCGATTGAAGATTTGAACGATGGCCATTCCAGTGATATGTTCTTGGACGAAGGCATTCAGTCGGGAGACTTCAGTTCGGACATCTTGGAACGCTAGCTTGATGTAGTTTTTGAAAACGTTGGTGGCGAATAGGAGAATGGGAATTGGAATAACGCAGATCAAAGTGAGTCGCCAATCAATGAAGAGCATAAATGCAAGCACTACCGTGAGCTTAAGAATCTCTCCGAGAATGATTAATACTCCTTCCGAAAAAACATTTGCAATGGTCTCAATATCGGAGACTGCCCGAGTCACCAACGTGCCAATAGGAGTCTGATCGAAATACTTGAGCCGGAAGTTGCTGATTTTCCGAAAGACATCAATTCTAAGGTCTCGTATTACTGATTGGCCAAGCCAATTGGCTAGATAAGTCTGAACAAACTGAACACACGCTTCGAGAATCAAAAATGCCACGATCAGTAGTGTCATCGTTTTGAGAAGACCTAGATCCGGAACGATGATGGAGTTGTCCAAGGTGTGTTGTATCAGCATCGGCCTCAAAGGGGCAAGTGCCGCCGCCATTAGCACCAGGAGTCCGGTGAATGAAAACAGCGCTCGGTATGGATTTGCATAAGCCATGACCCTCAAGAAGAGTGTCAGGTCAAATGCTTTGCCGCTAACCGATGTGTCTTTGCTGTTACTCATTCAATATTCCTTTTGGATATTCAACATCCATTAGATACAGCCCATGAGCGGGAACGCTCAATCCAGCTTCGCTTCGATTTTTTGATTTGATAATGTCCTCAAATTGTCCTTGATCAAGCTTTCCTCTGCCCACATCTATCAGTGTGCCGACGATCGCCCGGACCATATTTCGCAGGAAACGATTGGCCTTGATTTCAAATTTATAACCTGTTCCTGTGGGAGTCCACTCGGCATGAGACACGTCGCAGAGGTTTGTTTCCGTTTGAGTATTTGACTTCGAAAACGAAGTGAAGTCCTGAAACTCAAGGAGTTTTTTTGCCGCTTGATTCATCGCTTCCAAAGAAATCGAATCTCTCATTTCCCATGCTCGATTCCACTGAAATGCATTCTTGCTACTGTCAATGAGGTAATGGTATGTTCTGGAACTGGCAGAAAATCTAGCATGGGCCTCTCCCTCAACTGAAAATATTCGCTTCAAAGCAATATCCTTAGGGAGAACCTGGTTGGAGCGATAACAAAGATCCTCCAATTTGCCGGGTTGCTCTTCCAGTTCAAAATGAGCGAAAAACTGTGTTGCGTGAACACCTGTATCTGTTCTTCCACATCCCACAGTATAAACATCGCTTCTTAGTACGGTAGAAAGCGCCTTATTCAGTGTTTCCTGAATAGATTTGGCATTCGGTTGAATTTGCCATCCGTGATACTCGGTACCATCGTAAGCAAGTTCAATAAAATACCTGTTGGCCATAAGGCGCAAATGTAGTAGGTGAAATGGATGTAGGAACACGCAATTCTAGAAGTGGTAATACGCGGGCTTGGCTTGGTGCAATGAGGTTGAGAACGCTTCCTTTAGCGCTCAGTACAACATTCACAGGGGCCTTCTTAGCACAGCAATATTTAGAGCTTGATGTTTTGGTTTTGGTTTTAACTGCCCTCACAACAATTCTCCTTCAGATTAACAGCAATCTGGCAAATGATTTTGGAGATTTTGAGCATGGAACGGACAATGACGAGAGAATAGGACCAGAGCGCGCACTTCAGTCAGGGGCAATATCAAGCCGAGAGATGAAGAACGGCATCAGATTGACGAGCAGTTTGTCATTTATATCGGGAATCATTCTGATCTGGATCGTGCCGTTGGATTTGATTGCGAAGGCAGTATTTCTCTTATTAGGATCTGCAGCTATCTATGCCTCAATCCGATATACGGCGGGCACTAATCCATACGGCTACAAAGGACTTGGCGATGTAGCGGTCATGGCTTTTTTCGGATTCCTTGGAGTGATAGGCGCTTTCGTATGTCAGACTGGAGAGTTTTATCTAACCATTCTCCTCCCTGCGATTGGAATTGGTGCATTAAGTACGGCAGTGTTAAATGTGAACAATACTCGAGATATTGAAAGCGATACCAACGCGGATAAAATCACTCTGGCGGTTAAGCTTGGTCCCAAGCTGGCAAGAAGGTATCATCTTATTCTGCTAACATTTGGCGCCGCAAACTTCGTCGTATATGCTTTGATTCAATTTGACAGCTGGAAGGAGTGGCTTTTTGTGCTCACATTTCCGTTACTCATTATTAATGGATTGACTGTATATAAATCGGAAGCCAAGAAGTTAGATCCGATGCTCAAACAACTGGCGATATCGACCTTTTTAATAAGCCTTCTTTTGGGAATTGGTCAGTGGGTCTGAGTGGAGAATTCTTTAAGTAAATCGACCTCAATCGTTTGAATTTCAGGGTACGGATTCGAGATCACAAGGAAGGATACGTAGCCATAGTAGTCGATTTCGAGCGGATGTATGTACCAGTACTTTTCATTACAAAAAGCTACATCAGGTCTAATGAATATATCTTTTGGATCCCGTAAGCTAATGTCTCCTTCAGCTTTCATGACGCTCTCCTTAATCGTCCAGAATTCGTAAAACCGTCTCAACGGAATCATGTCGGAATAAATTTCCCTCCATTCCATGTACGTCATATCATCCCTGAAATCATTCAAGTTCACTGGTTTGGTTCGCTCAATGTCAATTCCCAAGATGCTATTGTAACTCATCGCGCAAACAACGGCTGCGCCATCATTGGCAATGCTAAAATTCGGTGTGTCAACGATGTATGGTTTGCCGGAAGGCATTCTCTGAATGTGATCAAAAATTTCGTTGACATCGATTCCATGATCGATCATCCCGTACAATAGAATAAGCTTTCGAGCAAGGACACCATACTTTTCTTCCCACCTTTCTTCCGCTTCCACCTTGTCTTGAATGGAGGCTGGTAAGATTTCCAACATTGATTTATAGTCAGATTCTGACCATTCTTCATGAATGAGAGTTGTGTAAACTTTTATGTTGTTTTCGTGCTTACTCACGGTAGTCGACAAATCTATTATTAATGAAAACGCTCAATGTTTTAATCTAGTTTTTAATACCGTATTCTCAATTTGAAATGGAGACTTCATGACATGCGCAAATCTGAGATAGATTTGCAACAATATGTACGGTCTTTTTACGCAGCGAGTTGTAATTATATTGACACTTTTTTCATTTTTTACATTCAGTGGATGTCAAAAAGAAGAACCTCCTTATGAGTATCCTGAAGATCCGGTACTCACCGATCCAGAATTGATCATCCATTGGCAGCGCAGTCTGAGATCAGGAGAGAATTGGACGGAAATGAGTAAAGAGGAGAACTGCAAGGGTAGCCTTTCGACGATCAACTACGCTTACTACAACATTGATACAAGTCGCGGATTTGCTACGATGCATCTGATTCCAGATTCCTCCTCTTGCAACTTGCAGGTGTCTTTGGAAACAGAAATAGGGGATGATGAAATTTCGAATCTTGATTGGGCCGACCTCGACTTTGAGTTTACTTTTTCCGAGCTCTTATTAAATTCTGACTCGGAGCTGTGGATGAGGCTGCGCTATAAGGAATTCGAAATGAACATTGATTTTGCTCCTCTCATTCTGGATGTCGATAGCAATATTGAAAACGGAGTGCTCAAAATATTTCAGGATAGTGATGGAATGAAATATTGGGTAAATGGAATTAAGGTGAATCCCGATTTTGGGTTAACTGGCAATAGTGAATCCACATCCAGTTCTGGAATGGATCCGTTCTTTGGCGTCGATTTAATCAGTGAAGGGGCTGATGAGCAATCCCTCTTGGTCTTTCAATATCTCCGAATCACGAGTTTAACTGTTCCAGAACCCTGACCCCCCCAATTTATTAGTCTCTTTTAAGAAAAACTTTTTGCGCATTCTTCTTTAAAATGAATGCCGTGGAAGAGAATTTGCATTTTTTGCAAATTTCCGGCAATCCTTCCCATTCATTTTTGCAAAAACTCCTAGAACAGCTGTTATCGCTGCGGTTTGCCGTTTCATTTCGCCTTATACCTCGGGTAGGTTTGACTTATGAAACGAGCACGAAACCTACTGATTATTGCAATGACCATACTTCTTCTAAATCCTGATAGTGGTCTTTCGCAACAAGCTAATTTTTCGCAAAGCATTCCTTTTTCAAGTGACGATTCAATTAACATATTTCTTCTAAGAGGATTGACTCGTGAATCTGGACATTGGGGGCAGCAATTTTTCCAATATGTGAAGGAAGAGTTTCTAAATGCTAAGATTACCACCTTAGATCTTCCAGGTGCTGGGGTTCATTTTCAGGAAAAGGCGGGACTGACAGTTTCAAAGCTCATGGAGTTTATGAAGGTGCATTCTCAAGAAGAAATTGAAGCAACACGAGGTCAGAACATTATAATGGCTACTTCATTAGGAGGAATGGTCGCCACGGAGTGGATATCCAAGTACCCTGAAGATTTTCAAGCATTAATCATGATCCGCGCTTCATTTAAAGGAATCTGTAGTTTTTCTGAGAGAGTTAATCCAAAAATCAGGATGGAATTACTGAGTGTCCCATTCACTTTGAAAATGGTAAAAAAGGAAGAACGTCTACTGAGGATTAATAGCAATGACACCACTGGTTTCGGTGATAACTTGAAAGAGTGGAAGGAGATTCAAGTACTGCGACCTATGAGTACCGCTAATCTGATTAGACAAACTATTGCCGGACTGAGATATGCACCACCGACGCACTTCCCAGAAATCCCAACCTTAGTCGTAGGTTCCTTTTCAGATAGACTCGTTCAGCCGGGGTGTATCGTAAAGGTTCGTGATCATTTTGGTGGGGACATTGTTTGGAACGATGTTTCGGGACATGGAATTCCCATTGATCAACCAGAATGGCTCGTTGACAACGTTAAAAATTGGTTGGATTTCGAAGCACCAACTCAGGATGTTTTGGCGATCAATCCTTAATGATCTTATTGCTTTGTAATGCATTAGTAGAGGGGTAAGTTTGTGGCTGATGGCAGACTTAAACATCCCACTCGCAGAACGGCTTCGCCCTAAAAAACTTGATGACTACATTGGGCAGGACGAGATCGTTGGTACTGAAGGCCCCATCAGATTGGCCATCAAAGCCGGCTCGCTTCCATCCATGATTCTTTGGGGTCCTCCAGGGGTGGGGAAAACAACCCTCGCCCAAATTCTAGCAGACGAATTGGAGAGACCAATGTATTCGCTAAGTGCAATTAACAGTGGAGTAAAGGAGGTGCGGAGTGTAATCGAACAAGCAAGCCGCAAAGACCTTCTTTCTCAGGATAAGCCGATTCTCTTCATCGATGAGATTCATCGGTTCAGCAAGAGCCAACAGGATAGCCTCTTAGGAGCGGTTGAAAAAGGAACCGTGACCCTGATTGGTGCAACCACCGAAAACCCGTCGTTTGAAGTGATCCCCGCGCTCCTCTCTCGTTCTCAAGTCTATGTTTTAGAAGCATTTGGGGTAACCGAATTACAGAATCTATTAGAGCGAGCTCTCGAAGAAGATGATTGGTTAAAAGGACTCAAACTGGATTTGAAAGAGACCAAAGCTCTGTTCCAACTTAGCGGTGGCGATGGTCGAAGAATGCTAAACACATTAGAATTAGTCGCTCAGACTGCCCAATCAGAAGGTAAACCTATCACCGATGAATATGTCGGTAGAGTGGTTAAGACCAAGATGGCGCGCTATGATAAAACAGGTGAACAGCATTTTGACATTATTTCTGCCTTCATAAAGAGCATACGAGGAAGCGACCCAAACGCCTCAGTCTATTGGTTAGCGAGAATGATTGAAGGAGGGGAAGATCCATTGTTCATCGCGCGACGATTAGTGATTTTAGCCAGCGAAGATGTGGGGTTGGCAAATCCCACAGCGCTTGTCATAGCGAATAATTGCTATCAGGCCGTTCACGCAATTGGATATCCTGAATGTCGAATTCCGTTGTCCCAAGCAACGATATACTTGGCAACTTCTGCTAAGAGTAATTCAGCGTATAAAGCGATCGGGGCAGCGCAAAAACTAGTTAGAGAGACCGGAGATTTGTCGGTGCCTTTATCTATTCGAAACGCTCCTACAAAATTGATGAAAGAACTTGGATACGGAGATAACTACAAGTATGCGCATGACTTTCAAGGAAATTTTGCAGATCATGAGTTTTTGCCTGAGGAAGTAGCAGGAAAGACCATTTACACACCGGCTAAGAATCAAAGAGAAGATGTGATTCGAACTTTTTTACAAGGACGTTGGAAAGATAAATACGGCTACTAGCAGGTTATTATACCGATATTTTTTTTGTATAAATGATATCAAAATGATATTATTGTGATATATATTGTAGAATTATGGAGAAGGAAATGAAACCAGGAAGTGGATACTCAATGTTTGTAGTTTTATTGATGGTTGTTGGTTTAGCCATCACATCACTGGTATTTAAGCTCATCATCGGGATGTTTGTTGGAGTGGCTTGTGTTGTGTTGATCGCCAAAGGCTTCTTCTTCATATACCCAAATGGATCAATCGTGATGACACTGTTTGGTGTTTACAAAGGCACTGTTAAGGAAAGCGGTTTCTATTGGGCGAATCCATTCTATATGAGAAAACGGATCTCTTTAAGAGCAAGAAATTTTGATAGCGATCGAGTGAAAGTCAATGACAAATTGGGAAACCCAATAATGATCTCTGTCATCTTGGTTTGGAAGGTCAGTGAGACATTTAAGGCAGCTTTCGAAGTGGACAATTATGAAAACTTTGTTCGTGTTCAGACCGATGCAGCGGTTAGAAAAATGGCTGGGTCGTATCCATACGATGATTGGGAAGATGGAGAAGATTACAAAATCACGTTACGATCAGGGATGAGTGAAGTCAACGAGGCCCTCGAGAAAGAACTTGGAGAAAGATTAGAGATTGCTGGAATTCAGGTCATGGAGGCACGAATTGGTTATCTCGCGTATGCAGAAGAAATCGCAAGTGCTATGCTGAGACGCCAACAAGCAACGGCCATTATCGCCGCTCGCGAAAAAATCGTCGAAGGTGCGGTGGGAATGGTTGAGAATGCGTTGGAGCAACTCAAAGACAAGGACATTGTCACTTTTGACCAAGATAAAAAGGCTACCATGGTCAGTAACTTGATGGTTGTTTTGTGTTCCGATAAAGAAGTTACACCAGTCGTTAACACAGGCTCACTTTATCAATAAAGCTCTATGGCAAAGAAGCCGTTTGCACTTCGGGTTGAAGAAGATCTGATGAAGGATATTGAACGCTGGGCTAAAGATGAGTTTCGTTCAGTAAATGGTCAGATTGAATGGATGTTGAACAATCAACTGAAACAGTCTAGGCGCAGGTCGAAAAAATAAAAAAGGCGACCCATTGGATCGCCTTCGTATGATGCAAACTTTTCAACCTTATCTCTTGAAAGGCATCTCGTCTGAGACTGTCAAGCGCTTTCTTCCTTTCGCTCTTCTCCTTGCTAACACTTTTCTCCCATTTTTCGTGCTCATACGATCACGAAATCCATGCTTGTTCTTGCGCTTTCTTACCGAAGGTTGAAATGTCCGTTTCATCTTATATCTACTAAAAGGGGTGCAAATGTAACTGTCTTTTCAGAAGATGCAATGTAAATCATCTTTTTTCTTTGATAATTGGCACAGCAATGTTTCGATCACCCGTTTGGAGGATCATTGTATAGGTGCCAGAAGGCAAGATGCTGAGATCAAGCTCGAAATTCGAAACTCCAGATCGACCCGATATATTTTCTGTAAGAACAATTTGACCGGCCATATTGAAGAACATGACGACCGCATCTTCATTCGGTATTGATTGACTCAATTTAATATTCAAAATGTCGGAAGTAGGTGAAGGGTAGACCTTGATTTTCAAATCGTCCAATCCTTCGACGCCTAGTATCACGAATGGTGCACTTACCTGACTCCAGCAGCCGTCAACGAATATTCTGACCGTGTATGACCCATCGCCGTGCTTGGCATACAATGAATCACCCGAGATGGTGGAACTATCATTAAATGACCACTCGTATAATTGACCAGGAATAGTGGCTCCCAAACTGTCTAGCACCAGCTGTATGGCTGGAGTTGGTGGAATGGGATTGACGGTAATAATCAACGTATCGGACAAGCCGGGACATTCATGGATATTGTTCAGTTCTGCCCAAATCTCGTCTTCATCAGCTAATCCTGAAGTGGTCCAAGAATTACCCGAACCGCTTTGCACTGGGGTTCCAGATTGGTAAAAAGAGTAGGAGGTGAGCTGGTATCCATTCACCGTCATTGTCACGGTATCGCCTTCACAAATCACGTTGTCTGAATCGCTACTAACGACCACTCCCGCCGCGGTTGGTTTGCTGTATAAGTAAAGTGTTTCACTGGTGTCGAGGCATCCATTTGTATCCATGATGGAAACATATACATAGTCCGAATCGGCCCAAGCAGTGGTCGAGTATTGATTGGATGATCCCGTTTGAGCCAGCGCTGCATTCCAATAGAAATTGTAAACCGCGTGACCAATTGTAGCAGTTATTATAACCGTGTCATCAATGCAAAACCTGTTGGAATCGCTATTTGATTCGATGTCTATGACTGGATCGATGACCGTGATGTAATTTGATTTTACCTCAAAATCACCACCATTGGCATTCGATGCTTGCAGAGTGATGCTATAAGATCCGGGTTGAGTAAACATTATTTGGGGATGCTGAGAGCTTGAACTCGATCCTCCTAAGTACTGATATGTAGAAGGTGTAATCGTCCAAGACCAAGAGGTAGGGTTTTGACTTGAACTGTCTGACAGTGTGATAGTCGTATTCAGGCAAGGCGTGGAATCACTCGCTTCGAAATCTGCAAGTGGACTGGCGATTAACTCAATACCGTCTATAGCTTGATCTGCCTGCCAGCCAGACCCACTTAACCCTCTGAATCGAACCTTGACATTTTGATTGAGATAGCTACTCAAATTTACCACCTGACTTTTCCAATCAGTGTCCGACGAGCTTTGTGTACCTGTCTGTGTCCAGAGGTTAGTCCATGAGCCATTTGATAGCACATCGACAGCCAAACTTTCCATCCATGGTGCGTAGCCATACCTATGATAACCGAATGAGACTTTAGGAGCTGTACAATTCGTTAATTGAAAACACGGGCTCTCAAGGATTGCTTCTTGGCTCACGCATGAAGATGATTCTAGATAGAGATAGATTCCTGTGCTCGTGCCTGGATCATAGTCCACTGCTGGTCCAGTGCTGCTCGTAGGGGTGCCGCCGGCATCTGCTCTCCAGTCTATATCATCCCCATTTCCGTTGGTAACGTTGGTCCATTCAAGAACATCACAGTCGGTAACACATCCAGCGGTCCCGCAGCCAACATTCGACTCAAAATCGTCGGTCCATTGTGGAATAATTCCACCGGACATTGAAATGGCATCGGTGACCAAAAGTGAGTCTGATCCGTTTGAATTGTAAACTTTTAGAAGAATGTCGTATGACCCGAGTTCAGAAACAACGAACTGTGGATTTAGCGAATTACTATCCGTTCCATTTACGAATGTGATTCCGCTGGACGGAGTGAACTCCCATAGAACGGAATCCATTCCATATGCCGTATTGTTTAAAATCGAAATCGTGTCGAAACTACATATATCCGTCGTATCAATACTCAAACTGAAAAATGGAAGCGGTGGGTTAGAGCCCGGGTCATATCGATCGCTTTCCCAGAGACCTCGACCATACGTTGCAGCACGAATTCTTCCGCCTTCCCAATTGCCTTGTTCATGGTACAGCTCGAGCTCTGTAATTTCAACATTGACTGGAAGTCCATCGTCAAACGCGATCCAATTACTGAGGTTATCGTCGATGTAGTACACACCAGCATCTGTGGCAACATAGATCCCGTCTTCTGAGTATGGGTCAGCGAGCAACGATGATTTATAGACGTTGGGCAGTGTGCCGTTTGCACTGATCCATGTGATTCCGGAGTTTACCGACATATAAACTGTGCTGTTTCTAAGGAGCCAAATCGTTGAATTGGACGTTGGGTGGGTTTCGATGTCCTGAACAGTTCCTGAACCTGGCAAATTTGGAGAGAGGTCAGTCCAAGTTACGGTTCCCGCTAGCGCATTATTGCTCCTAAAAAGTCTATTGTCTGAGCGAATCATCCAGAGTCGGTTCATGTTGACTTTGCTCTGTTTCAGATCTCGGATGTTATAGCCGTTGCTTCCTGCGAGATTAGAGCTTATTGCTTCGAATGTTGGAGAAGATGCTGTGGCATTTGATGTTCTCCAAACGTTTTTATACCCAATGAACATCGTGTTCGGATCTTCATTGTCCAAAATGAAAGGTGTGATCCAAGCACCTGATTCTGTAATGCTATTTATGTTTTGTCCAGCGAATGACCCAAGAGAATACCCATTATTAAATGATCGTGCGATATTTCCATAGTAAATCGACATGTACATGACATTATCATCGGTGTAGTCAATAATGCATTCCATTCCATCTCCTCCACGCTCAGTTCTAAAAATCGTGTCATCGTAGAGCGCTGTTCCATTGTCTTGATATCCATTTATAACCAATTCATTCGTCTGTTGACTGACACCGATTCGATAGAGCTGAGATATTGCGAGGCTATCACTTATCTCTGGCCAAGTTTGGCCTTCATTTGAGGTGTAGTAAAGGCCACCATCATTGCAACCAAATAAATTGTTGGTAACAGGAGAGTACTTGAGAAAGTGTTGATCCGCATGAACTGATGCCGCTGTTGAACTCCCAACCCAGTGAGCTACACAATCCCAGGTCGACCCATTATTTATTGATTTAAACACGTTAACCCCGCCGACATAGACAACGCTTTCGTCTGTTGGATCTACTGCTATAGCGAGATCATACCAACCTTGTCCACCCCCACCTGTCGTAGGAGGACTTTCATTATAACTCAGTATGTTGGGTGAGGTAGATTGAGTGCTGAATGATGTTCCGCTATTCGTGCTTTTAAATAGTCCGCCATAAGCAGAGCTAATGGAGCACAGAATGTAAACCGTGTTTGCATTGTCAGGAGAAACGCCGATAGCAAATCGCTGACCGTTAGTAGGCAGGCCTGATGTAATTACAGACCAGCTATTTCCACCGTCTGTGCTCTTCCAGAAATTTGCCCCACTTGAGGTTTCTGTGGCGTATACCGTATTCGGATCACCAGGTTTGAATTGAATATCCTTAAAGTAGTAAGAACTTGTCTCCAAGGTCCAATTGCTACCTCCATTGGTGGTTCGGTAGACTCCGCCGCTCGTCGCAGCCAATATGTATGATGAGTTAGACGGGTGCATGATCATCGCGCCTACTATTCTATTGCCCATTCCGGTATTCGACACGCCCCATGAAGCACCACCGTCGGTAGACTTATAGACACCGAGCCCAGGTGCATCCCATGCATCTCTGTCTCCAGTTCCCATGTACATCACGCTCGTATTGGTTGGATCTATGAGAATACTTGAAACGCCGAGCGTTGGCATGTTATCCGTATTAGAACTCCACGATACACCACCGTTTGTTGTTTTCCATAGACCACCAGCTGGAGCTCCAACCCACATTGTATTTGAGTCCGTGGGATGAAAACATATCGTGTTCAAACGTCCATTTCCATTGGGCTGTCCAGTTCCATTGTCTGGCTTATCAAATGGCCCAAGATTGACCCAGTCGCCACCGTCTGATTCCATTCCGCTTTGATTCTGATTGTAGGCAATCCTCCATTGCTCATAGGCATCTTTGGTGCTTTCAGCAGATGGGAATGATCCATCTGGATTTATTCGATCTCGCCAGTAATTCTCATATCGCTTAAACACCTTCCATCCATCTCCTCGTTCGTGCTCACGTCCTTCCCAGTATACGTTAGAAGCTCTTTGAATTTCGAAGAAATTCGCATTTGGGTCCTGCATGAGGTCTACCCAAACCTGAGTGTTGGCGGTATCAATACTCTGAGAATACGCAGGAGCAAAGACGCTTAAAATTGATATGTATAAGATGGTATGGGTTAGTTTCATAATCATGGTCTTTGGACAAAGGTTACAAAGAGAACGCGGAAAAAAAAATCCTGACACAAGGTCAGGGTACGGGTTCAATATTTTTTAGTCATCAACGGTGACATGACCCCAATTCTCACCTGACTTAATTCTATACAGCTGCATTTCTGAAATACCAAACTGTTTGGCGAGGATCTTCAATCTTGTTTTTCGATTTGGGTCGAATATTTTTTTCTTCAAACGCTTGACTTGGGTCGCATTCAGTTTGTGCCCTTTATAAGGCTTGGTTTCTTTTCTTTTTTCGCGAGCCGCTAATACGTTTGGATTCATCTGCTGATGCTGCTCCATTTCCCGTTTGGTGGTCCACTTTAGATTGTCGATGTGGTTATTGAGCTTGTCGTAACCTAGGTGAATTACATACTTTTTCTCTTGATCAATGTCTGAAGTGAAATATTCAGCCACGAGCTTGTGAACAAAAATCTGTTTGTTCTTGACTATTGTTCCTTGATCCGTTTTGTGAAACTGCTTGTATCTAAAAACAGGATATCCATCTACGAGACTTCCTTTCAGCAATCTTCCTTCTTCTCTATTGTCCGAGTAGCTAACTATTCGACCATAATTTGATACGGCATAGTCGTACCGCAGCTTATCCTTCCCTAAATCGATCTGTTTCCAGACCTCATCCCAATAGGACTTAATCATAATCAAGAGTGTTTTTGATTCCTTCACAAGGATAACAAAAGCAATGCACATTTCATTGTGTTCAGCCATATATTTATAACTCCAACGGCCTACCCACCATTCGTCAAATATCTACTGACCATATCATTCTTTTAAGAGTTTTGCAGTGGTGGAAAAAGAGAGAAAGAGAGGAATCAGCAAAGAATCATTCAGAAGAGCGCTTCGCATCTTCAGATACGTATGGCCTCATAGGCTGAAGTTTTGTATTGGCGTGGTTTTCTTGTTTTTGAGCGCCTTTACTTTTATGACCTTTCCCGGTTTGTTAGGAAGGCTCATCGGGGGTGATGAGGTTAGCGACAGCCCGATCGATCAGTTCTTTAGTCTGGAGAATGTCAATCAAATTGCGCTTTTACTTCTTGCTGCATTTGCACTCCAAGCCCTCTTCTCCTTTTTGAGAATTTATCTCTTCGCCGATGTTACGGAGCGGGCAATCGCAAAGATTCGCCAGGACGTTTATCAGCACATCATTCAACTTCCCATGACCTTCTTCAATAGGGAGCGAGTTGGCGAGTTAAATAGCAGAATCAGCAATGACATTAGTCAGCTTCAAGAAACTTTCATGACAACGTTGGCGGAGTTGATTAGACAAGCAGTCATCATCATATTCGGCGTCACGCTTCTCTTCTTTTATTCCATTGAATTGACGTTTGTAATGCTAGTCAGCTTGCCAGTGATGATGCTTGCGGCGTTCTTTTTTGGCAAGTTCATCCGAAGATTGTCGAAAGCTACTCAAGATGAGCTCGCACGATCTCAGGTAGTTGTCGAAGAAACATTGCAAGGAATTCAAAGCGTGAAGGCCTATGTGAATGAGCCTCACGAAATATCGAGATACTTTAATGTGACCGAGAATGTGAGGACTGTTGCAATGAAGGCCGCCAAGTGGCGCGGAGCATTCGCCTCGTTCATCATCTTTGGGTTATTCGGTGCCATTGTCCTGGTTATTTGGTACGGTGTCAAATTGAAGAATGCAGGAGAAATTGGGCTCGATGAATTGACTTCGTTCATTCTATACTCTGTGTTTGTAGGCGGGTCAATCGGTGGAGTAGCCGACATTTTTGGCAAAGTGCAAAAGGCCATTGGATCCACAGAGAATCTGTTCGACCTGATGGAAGAAGAAAAGGAAAAACTAGAACATGATTCAGCCATTCCTTCAGTCTCAACCAAGAACAAATTGAAGGGTAAAATTCAGTTTGATCATGTCCAGTTTGCATATGCTACTAGAGCTGATAAAACCGTGTTAGACGATGTTAGTTTTAAGATTGAGGCAGGAGAAAGGGTAGCCATTGTCGGATCGAGCGGATCTGGAAAAAGCACGATCGCATCTCTCCTTTATCGGTTCTATGACCCCAACAGTGGATCGATTTTATTTGACGATCAGGATTCAAGGTCGATGGACCTAAAATCGCTACGTGACAACCTCGCATTGGTACCGCAAGAAGTACTGCTTTTTGGAGGATCCATCCGCGAAAACATCGCCTACGGAAAAACTACGGCGACAGAGGAGGAGATCTTTGAGGCTGCGGCCAAGGCAAATGCACTTGAGTTCATCGAAAGCTTTCCGGATAAATTTGAAACATTGGTAGGAGAGCGGGGAGTGCAGCTTAGTGGAGGTCAACGTCAGCGGGTGGCAATAGCCCGTGCTATTTTGAAGGATCCATCGATTCTAATTCTTGATGAAGCAACATCCGCGCTTGACTCAGAGAGTGAATTGCTCGTGCAAGATGCGCTTGATCGGCTAATGGAAGGAAGAACCAGTATAATCATTGCTCACCGATTGAGCACTGTGAGAAAGGCGAGCAACATACTCGTTATTGATAGAGGTGAAGTCAGCGAAAGTGGAACTCATTCCGAACTCATCAAAATTGAAAATGGCTTGTATAGGAAGTTGAGCGAGATGCAGGTTTTAGCCTAAGCGAGCTGAACTCTTTTCTCCCGAATATGGAGCGTTCGATAGACCCAGCCGCACATCAGACCTCCAAAACCCTGTTCTAACACTTGCCAACCCAAATCGAAGGCAATGATCTTGATATCGACCACGTCATTGAAGCTCAGCCCCATCACAAAAGCCACGGCGTATATGAAGATTCCGATAAGTGCCCCTGCTGCCATGCCATATTTGAAAGAGTCTTTGAGACGCTTCATGACATAGGTTACCACAGTTATAATAAACCCTATTCCAAGATAGACAAGCGCGGAAATGGTTAGGAAGATATCGGTAGGATAAGTCAGCTTGATTAAGTCATTGAGCACGACACCGTGCCATATATATGACAGCATGAACATGCACAAGGAACTGATTATCCAAGATGCAAAAAATTTAATTCCAGGTGATGGAAGTCCTCCTTTCATAGCGACTGCAAAACTAGTGGCAATTCATCCTCATTCTGACCTTTGTACGATGATTTTCGTCAATGGATTCACTCAGGTTAAATTTTTGGACATTTGACATCGATCGATGAAAACGAAGACCCTTCTATTTCTGTTATCACTTATAGCTTCTTTTAGCATTGTATCGTGCCGAAAAGATTTGAAGTTGGCAAGCTGGGATGTGGATGTGATTGCTCCTCTGGCGCAAGGTAAAATCGATCTTTCAAGCTTGATTAAATCAAAGCACCTAGTTGCAGATAACGCGGGCCTCTATCATCTCCAATATTCAGACACACTGTTCCGAATTGGATTAGACACGTTAATCGGAATACCGGACACAACGATTACAAATGAATTCGTAATTCCGATTGGGAATATCACTTTTCCACCGGGAGTAGTTTTTTATAGAGACACCAATCGTATTAGGTATAAACTCAAGGAAATCGGATTGACATTCGCAGAAATTCGCGAATCTCTTATCTCGGTAGAATTGCAGAATACTATTGATGAACGCATCCTCTTTCGTTATTCCATATTGTCGGCGACCTTAGATGGAGATACATTTAAAGTCGAGGAAATGATCGACGCTAATTCAACGTTCGAAACCCAGTACGATCTTGATGGATACGACATCAACTTCACCGGGCTCAATGGAGATAAAACTAACACCATTATTACCAATGTGGAGATCATGATTGATCCGGCTGCTTCTGCTCCTCACACCTTCAGCGCTGGTGATAAATTCGGCATTGATCTCACATTCAAAAAGATTATCCCAGAATACACCAGGGGATATTTTGGTCAACAGCAAACATTGTTTTCGGACTCAACAGCAATCGACCTCTTGCCAAACATCGACTTCGACATGATCGACCTTACGGAGTTTAGCGTCAAGATGAAAATTGACAATGGGGTTGGAGCCGACCTTCAGTTGAGCCTGGATCGAATTGGCTCGTTCAACTCCACGAAAAATCAATCGGTTGATTTGAGTCATTCTGTAATTGGATCAAAACTTCAATTCAGCCGAGCCATTGATCTTCATCCGACAGTGGAAGATGTCAAACACATTCTCAAAGAATTTGAATTCAATGAGACAAATTCTAACTTGGATGAATTGCTGGAATTGAAACCAGACGCTTTCATTTTTGATCTAGATCTTGAGATCAACCCTTTTGGTAATGTTTCGTTAGGGAATGATTTTGTCCGCTACGGACATGATTTGAGTGCCACTCTTGAAGTAGATGTTCCGCTCAAGGTCGGGGTTAAAGGATTAGTGCTTTCGGACACCTTCGAATTCAATATTTCAGATTCTACTGATCAGATCGAATTCAAACCACTCAATGATGGCAGACTGATATTGTATTTGGAAAATGGCTTTCCCATCGAAGGAACGATCCAGTTTATTCTTCTCGATGAGGAATCCACTGCTCTCGATAGTTTGTTTGAAACACCGGCTGTCATCGCATCTGGTGTTCCCATAGGAATTGGATCCGAAATCGACGCGTCTGAATCTGTCATCGAATTGCTGATTGATCAAGAAAGAATGGATCGGTTCAATGAAGCAAAACAAATCGTATTCAAAGGAAACCTGAGCACACACAACAAGGAGGTGATTAATATCTACAACAACGGGACGATGGAGTTTCGCTTGATAGCAGATGTAAATCTGAATACGCGGTGAAGCATATTCTTGTCATATCATTCATTCTCCATTCCACTCTTTCGGTTGGGCAGCAGTTGAGTGAGCAAAATTGGACCAATACTCGTCATCAATCATATGCCCAGATTTCAGGAAACGGCGGCTTTGTGTCCAGTGGATTTCATAATTCGTTCATCAATGAACTCATGACCAAGGACGTGCTCTCCAGTGAAGTTCGAGTCGAGCAACTTGATGGTCTCAATTCGTTCACAAGAATAGGAGGAGATTACAATTATGGTCTAAGCGCCGGGCTTTCACTCAAAAATCAGAATCACCAACTTTCGGTTTGGGTTTCAGACGAAGCACATGCCCATGGAAAGATTCCAAAAGACTTAATGAGCTTGGGCCTTTTTGGTAACAAGGGTTTTGCAGGCGACACAGCCCAAATTGCTAATGCCGAGCTCAATCTAACTCGGTTTCAGAAATTCGGCATAGGATGGCTTTATTCTCCATCTGAAGACGTATCGATCGGACTTCGTCTTTCCGTGATCAACGCCGAAACCCTGTTTGAGCTTCACACTCGATCAACACAACTTTTCACTTCAGCGCTCGGAGATACAGTCTACGCTGATGTTGACGCCGGCGGACAGTTCAGTGATACGGCTAATATTGGCTTCGGAAAGACAAACGGAGGAGGAGCAGCGGTTGATGTAGTTTACACCCAATTCATGGGCGCGGAAGATGATAAATGGCGGTTGGATTTGATGGTGCAGAACCTCTCGTTGGTGCAATGGAGCCCTCAATCAATTCAGATTGATCTCGATGAAAAAATTAGTTTTTCTGGAATCAATGTTGGTGATATTACACAGATTGAGAATCAGGATTTTGATCTTGCGGATTCATTGCAAATGGAATTTGAAAAGGCGACCCGTTATGGGACGATTACCCGCTTGCTTCCCGGCGGCATGCAGGCCAAAATATCTCAGATAAAAGCGCGTGGAATTGAGATGGAATTTGGAGGCGCAGCTCGATGGAATAGCGGGTACTTGCCATATGCTTGGGTAGCCTCACGTTTTCAATTCAATGAGTCGGTTGAAAGTGGAGCAAGTGTGGGTTATAGTGGATATGCCGGTCTCCAAGTCGGCTTGAATGCGGGTTATATTGGGGAGAGAATCAATGCCGCAATCCAAGTTCAAAATGTTGATGCTATTCTCTTTGGGAAGACCAGGGCAGGAGCTGGAATAAGACTTTCAATTCAGTATCTATGGTAAAGGCGTTATTCATAGCACTTTGTACTGTCCTCGGATCTGCGGCGTTGGCGCAGGACACGGTTCAGCATATTGCATACGGAACCCCAGGGACAGAAATAGGAGTTCGGGCAATACCTACAGAATCAAATCTGTACTTATTCGGAAGCACTGGAGGTGTAGGTGCAGGTCAGTCTGATATTTACATCATCAAGCTTGATACTGCATTTGAACCTATGGAGTTTGTGCCAATTGGAAATCATGGAATCGAAACGTTGAGGTGCGTTGAATACGATTCTATGTCTAATCTATTTGTGCTGGCTGCAGTTGTATACGACGGCTTTTCGGCCTCTGACTATGACGTTCAGCTATATGTCGTAGATGAGAATTTAGAACTAATTCGCACGAAGCGGTTAAACAATTTTGGAAATGATGACGCCATTTCTCTCAGTTTAGATTCCAATGAGATTTCTCTTTTTATCGAAAGACAAATTGAGGATGACCTCTATAAGCATTCTCGCTTTGACCTTGAGTTGAATTTAATCGATGATTTTGAACTTCAAATGGATTCGTTCCATCTTGCTGATCACATCATAAAGGATTCCGAGCTCCACATTCTTGGAGATGGAATTCCTGCAGACTCGAGTGAAAGAAATATAGTTCACATGAAAATTGATGCCAGTGGTGAGATTCTTAGCCAAGCGAATTTTGGATGGACTAATTCTGAAATCGCATCTCATATGATGATCATGAGTGATTCAACTTGGCTATTTACAGGGTCGACCAACTCATTGGATTCAGAGGGCGACTACGATGCCTATTTGGCTAAAGTCAACAATGCTGATTCAATCATTTGGCAAGTAAGCATGGGGCATTCAACAACCGTTACTAATCAAGATGATTATGGGGTTGAGTCTTTTGAGCATTCTGATGGGACCATATATATTGGGATGTCGACAAGAACCTTTGGTAAGCCGGTTGATTTTCATTTATACAATTACTCATCAGGTGGTAATTTCATTAACGGTACTTCTTTTGGTTTAGAGAGAGATGAGCATTTGACCAGCAGTGCTTTTCTTGCTGATTCGTCATACATTATGTTCGGTACAACAGAATCATTCGGGGCAGGACAAGAAGATTTTATTTTGGTTCATACCACCTCGGTCAAAAAGACAACCAGCCTAGGATATTCTGAGATTGAAGACGATCAGAACGCATCAAATCAAGCGGCTGGAACCCAAACCAACAAGTTCAATAATTTGACGGTTAAAAATGAACTTGACGAGTGGGTTATTGCCCATTCCAGAAAGTTCAGCGGCTCCATGACCTTGTATAATTTATTGGGTCAAGAAGTATGGCGGAGAGAGGTGTTTTCAGAGGGCGTGACCCGAATCCCAAAGTTTCAATCTCCGGTAATCCTCGAGCTGTATGATTCAAGATCAAATGCATACAAAAGAATCAAATTGGTAAAGTGAGGTATCACTCGATAACCATGAACTCCGTACGCCGATTGAGTTGACGTCCTTCGTCGGTATCGTTGGTGGCGATTGGTTGGTTTTGACCGTATCCTGCAAAGGCCAATCGACTTTCTTCAATTCCGTTTCTGATCAAGAATTCAACAACGGCCTTTGCTCTATTCTCAGATAAAACCTGATTGGCAGTTGCGTTTCCTTGATTATCAGTATGACCAGAGACCTCAATTTTAATCGATGCATTTGACTGCATCAAGCGGCTGAGTTTGTTCAATTCTGTCAGCGACTCAGGTTTTAAATCGAATTTGTCTGTGTCGAAGAACACATTTTTAAGCACGACTTTACTGCCAGCCTCGATCGGTTGCATTTTGATGTTCTTGGTATAATGTGTTTTGTTCTCTTTTAAGTCGAGTTCGAAATTTTCGCTGTGATATAAATAGCCATCCTTGTCCGCAATGAGGGCGTATCGTTTGCTAGCTGGAAGAACGACTAAGTACGAACCATCTTTCTTATCGGAATAAGACTCCACCACTGTGTCGCCAGAGGCTAGATCAATTAGCTCAAATTTCGCCTCGAGTGTTTGTCCAGTCTTCGCATCTGTGATCTTCCCTTTTAGGTATGTAACTCGATTTGGTCTAACGTGTTCGGGAAGTTCGAAAGAGTATAAGTCTAGGCCACCGAAACCTCCTTCACGATCGCTGGCGATGAGTCCATAGTTTCCACTTGCGGAAACATGAAAACTGTTTTCTTGACCTTGAGTGTTAATTGGATATCCCAAGTTTATCGGATCGCCCCATGTGCCATCTTCCTTTCTTCTGCTGAGGTAAATGTCCATATCTCCCATTCCGACATGTCCTCTGGAGGAAAAATAAAGCGTCTGATTATCGGGGTGAATAAATACTGATTCTTCTGACTCTCCAGAATTAATGTTGTCGGGTAGCGGCATCGCTTTGGACCATCTGCCATTGACCAATTCACTCATGTAAATGTCTGAATTGGTTACCCCTTTTTTCGTCCGTTTACCTCGGATGAAGTACAATGTTTTCCCGTCGCTGGCGAATGAAGGTTGAGTTTCCCAGTGAGGTGAATTAATCGTCCTGCCCATGTTCATGGGTTTTGACCATCGCTCTCCGTTTCTCACTGAGATGAATAGGTCGCAGCTGCCAAATCCTTTTTTCCCTGGGCTGTATGTTCCATAAAGCTCACAGGCCGTAAATATGATGTATTTGCCATCGGGTGATAGAGTTGGAGCGCCTTCCTTAAAGGGAGTATTAATCGGCGGACCGGGATTGTATGCTTTTCCCCATTCGTCACCTGATTTGTTGCAGAAAAAGAAGTCTTCATCTTTCCCATCAGGACTTTCACGTGAAGACAGTAAGCGTGTAAACAATAACCGGCTTTCATCAGCGGTAAGCGCCGGAAAATACTCGTCCGTTTTGCTGTTTACGTTTCCGCCTAAATTCTGTGGATTGAATTCTACTGGATTAGCCACCGCTTCTTTTGCAAATAGACAATTTGCCAAGCCTAGCCTGATGGCCTTTTCGAGCTTTGGATTGTCAATTTCAATATCAAGTGTTTTCCGGAAATACCATTCAGCTAGTTCATACTTTCCTTTTCCGATTTCCATTGTACCAAGAGTAAAACCCACAACCGGCTCAAATGCAGGATCGGTTTTAAAAATCGACACCAAATGGCTTTTGGCTTTCGCCTGTCGCTCAGTGAAGAGGTAGAGTTGGGCAATGTCAAATTTTGCATCTAGGAAGTTGTCGTCCCGAGCGAGGGCCTTTTCAAGGCTCACTTCTGCAATCTCATAGTTGCCATATTGGAGCGCGTTCATCGCTTCTTGGTAATACTTAATGGCCCGCTTGTCTTCCGTTCGATAATCTTGGCTAAAACCCACAAACGACACGAGACTTAATAGCGTAACGATCAATGCTCTCATGGTATCTTCATGTATTTATGTGTCTGAAGTGAGATCCTCCATTCAGGATGCTCTTTTATGTATTCGATAATTGATGGGGTCATCTCATCACGTTTTTCCCATTCTGGCTGAAGGAACAATTGCGCACCAACTTCCATTTTCGATTTGTACTCATCCGCAAATTGAAAATCTGAACGATTGAATACGATGACCTTCAATTCGTTTGCCAAACTGATAACCGAGTCAAGTGGCGCTTTGAATTTCTTCGGAGAAAACGTAATCCAATCAAAATTTCCGGTAAGCGTGTGCGCCCCTGATGTTTCAATATGGCATTTTAAACCTGCGCTCCTTAATGAAGATATCAGCGCAGTCAAATCGTGCATTGCAGGCTCACCGCCGGTGATGACAACGATGTTCAATCCACTTTCCAAAACCGCATCAACCAGATCTTTGGACTCGATTTTTGGATGGGTGTCAATCGGCCAGCTATCCTTCACATCGCACCAATGACAGCCTACGTCGCAGCCGCCTAGGCGTATAAAATAGGCAGGCGTTCCAGCATAAAACCCCTCACCTTGAATTGTGGCGAAATGTTCCATGACTGGATATTCAGTGATAGTCGAAGTGGTCATAAGAATTCGGCATCAAAAGTAAGTTCATTATAGGCACCACTTGAGTCAGAAATGACAACTAGTTTTGTCGGTTTGGAAAGATTGACAAAAGACTATGGCTGCTTCATATTTAAGTGAAGAACAAATCGAGCATCAGCTAATGCTTTTTAAGCGTGGAACCAACCATGTCCAGCTACTCAGACCTGCGGTGGTTTCAGACGGAATCATCCGTCTCGGTGGCAGCGCTGTAGAGTTTTACAAGCAACTCTTTCAATCGAGAATTGATTCCGAAGACGTCATGAAGTTCGTGCCAGCCTCAGGTGCTGCTACGCGAATGTTTAAGCGAATATTTGAATGGATTGAAGAACCAGAAAAACATGCAAATGAAATTGCACAGTTTTTCAATCGCGCAGAAGAGCTTCCATTCTTCGAGCAATGGATGTCCAAGGTTAATGAACTGGATATCGAAACTTTTAAAGTTGGCCTAGAGAGCCAGGTTAAATGGTTGAGAATTCTTGTTTCTTCTGATGGTATTGGACTTGCCTTACTGCCTAAGGGCCTTATTGAGTTTCATCAATACGACGCGCATGTAGCTATTCCTGTTGAGGAACACATGCACGAAGCGTTGGGTTATGCAAAATCGGGCGATTTGTGCAAATTGCATTTTACTGTCAGCGATGAATACATCGGTTCCTTCATGGCCAAGGTAGATGAGCTCAAAAAAGAGAGCCCTTTTAATGAAGTTCAGTGGGAAATCAAGTTTTCCTCCCAAGAACCAAAAACCGACACCATTGCCGTCGATCCTAAGCTTCAGATAATTGGGTCGAATGAAAACCCACTAACGCGCCCTGGTGGGCATGGAGCGTTGTTGCACAATCTAAACAAGCTCGATGCTTCTTTGGTTTTTGTCAAAAACATTGACAACGTGGTGCATCAGGATTTTCTAAACCGCACTGTGGATTACAAACAAGTCCTGGCTGGTGTCTTATTTGAATTGAGAGATGATCTAAAAGTTTTGCATCATCAGCTCAAAAAAGGCTTGGTCGATGAAATTGCGATTCAGGAATGTCGAAATAAATGGGGACTGAGAATTCCGAAGGCATATAGGAGCTTCAAAGCCTACTTACAAAGGCCGATTCGGGTCTGTGGAATGGTAAGGAATGAAGGCGAACCCGGTGGTGGTCCATTTTGGTGTCACGATGAACATACAGGAGAAAGCCTGCAAATCGTAGAACAGTCGCAGATCAATACACAGGATTTACAGCAGCAAATGATTCTCAGAAATTCCAGCCATTTCAATCCTGTAGACCTTGTTTGTTATCTTCAAAACTTGGGGGGAGAATCAATAAATTTAGAAGAATATGTTGATGATAATCAGTACTTTATAAGTGGAAAAAGCTTTCAGGGAGAACCAATTCTTGCATTGGAATGGCCGGGCCTCTGGAACGGTGGAATGGCCCATTGGATCACCTTGTTTGTAGAGGTTCCAATTGACACATTTAACCCTGTGAAAGAGGTGAAGGACTTACTCCGTCCGAAACATCTTGTTCAAAAGCTTGGAAATTAATTACAAAACTAGCGGCAACCTACTGCAAACCCTTACGACTTCCTGTTAGAAGGAACAAATAAAATGGCTATTTTAGTCGCTTCATTTTGCCGCAATTAGAATCTAACCTATTTGCGACCAGATAGATTACCTATGAAAACAGAGATCAATAGGCTTTTGAAAAATGCATTTATGCTAGTGGCAATGGGGTTATTGACCCTCGTCACTAACGATGCATATTCACAGTGTGCCAGTCCGCATACCACCCTCATGAACTATAACAATGGTCAGGACGGTAATATGTACAATGTCACCGCAATCAATGACGTTACGATTGATTCTGTATGGTGCAACTTCGGTACAGGAACAATTTCAGAAATAGAGATTTGGTACCGAGCAGGAACATTTGTCGGAAACGCAAACTCTTCTGCCGGTTGGACAAAGGTGGATAGTGTTACCTCAGTTCCCTCAGCCGGATTCAACAATTTCACCCATGTCAATATCCATATAAACCTTCAGATCCCTGCGGGTTCCACGTATGCTCTGTACGTCACAAGAGCTCAGCTTGCAAACTCTGCTCCTTGGATGCGATATACGAATGGCCCTGGTGGTTCAACAGCTGGTCAACTCTACAACCAAAATGCTGACATTCAAGTTTCATATGCATACGGAAAGGATTACCCTTTTGGCACAACGAACTTTAATCCAAGAATTTGGAACGGTAGAATTTTCTACAGTTGCTGTCCTCAACCCGTTACTCCGCAAGGTCCGATCACAGGAGATACAGTCGCCTGTATCGGTGACACCATGACATATTGGGTTCCATGGGATTCTCTTGCCGTGGAATATGAATGGACAATTCCTGGTACAGATTCGATTATTTCGGGAGCTTCTGATTCTATGATGACAATGGTAGTTGGTCCAGGCTCTGTTGGAGGTCCAATTTGTGTTGCAATTGTTGATACCTGTACAACGGGACCTGATACGTGCATCACGTATACGATCGATCAACCGGCCGCTCCGGTAAACATCACTGGGCTTGATACAATTTGTCAAAACGACTCCTCGTGGTATTCAGTTCCACCAAATAGCAACGTGATCGCTTATTCGTGGTCAATTCCTGCTGGCGCAACCATTATTGGCGCAACCAATGATAGCAGCTCCATTTATGTAAAGTTTGGAATCGCATCAGGTGATGTGTGTGTGCAGGTAACAGATGATTGTGCGACGAGCGACTCAACTTGTAAAGAAATTTTCGTTTCAGGTCTCCCAACATTGGCTAATGCCGGATCTGATATTTCAATATGTCAAGGGCAGCAAGCATTTCTAAATGCAAACAATCCGAGTATTGGAAATGGATTATGGACTGTGGTCACAGCTCCGTTTAATAATCCTGGCACATTCTCCGATCCGACTCAGCACAACGCAACTTATACTTCGAACGTTCCCGGTCAACATGTACTTCAATGGGAGACGGGCTCCGGAACATGTCCCACATCTCTTGATCAGATGATTATTGCAATCACGCTGGCTCCAACTGCAGATTTCACTACTGCGAATGTTTGTGAAGGAACACCAGTGACATTCCAAGATCAAAGCAATGGAAGTGTCACATCATGGTTGTGGGATACAGATGGCGACGGAGTTGATAATTACATTATTCAGAACCCGATTCACAGTTATGCGAATCCAGGTCAGTATACAGTGAGACTAATTGTGAATGCGAACGGTTGTGCTGATACACTTTACAAGGGTGTTGATGTTAATCCGCTTCCTGTGGTAGACATGGCTGCTGATGACGACTGTTTTGGTACGCCAACCAATTTCACAAACAATAGTTCGATAACACTGGGAAGTATCGACTACGATATCTGGGATTTTGGAGATGGTTCAGCCATTGATTCTGCGATTAATCTCAATGTATTGGTGAGCGCACTCAATCTTCCAAATCATACTTATTCTAACCCAGGAACATATACGATCACCAATACGCTGATTTCACATGCTGGTTGTATCCAGACAGATGTCGCTCAGGTGAAAGTATTCCATATTCCGGTTTCGAATTTCACTTCTGCCACTTCTTGCCAATTCCAGGATACAAAGTTTCATAGCGCAGCACAAGTGGGTGGTGGTGCTCAGATTGCTTCTTGGTTATGGACATTCAACGCTGCAGGAGATACATCCTCAACGAAGCATCCGGATTTCAACTACACAACGAATGGCGTTATTCCGGTTAGACTTCAAGTTTGGTCAACGGAGGGATGTTATGATGATTCCATCAAAGAAATTGAGGTGTATCCGACACCAACCCCAGAATTCAATTATACCAATCGTGTTTGCTTGGGTGATTTATTAGAACTGGAAGATGTCTCTTTCATTGACTATGGAACTATTGATAGTATCAATTGGACTGTGGCCGATTCGTTCTTCTATCAAGGAACAATGGCGACGCATCACTTCGACGAAATTGGTTGGTATGAGGTTCAACTTGATATCGAGTCCAATGCAGGATGTAAGAATACCTTGACGAAAGAAGTGCCAGTTTATGACATCCCTTTCGCCGAATTTGAATTTGAAAGCCAGTGTGAAGATGTAGCGATACAGTTTCTCGACAGCAGCAAGTTCTCGGCAGCTTTAAAGTCCTATAAGTGGTTCTTTGGTGATAGCGCTACAAGCTTGGATCGGAATCCTACTCATACCTATGTGGATTTTGGAACATACGACGTGACCTTCGCAGTAGAGACGTTCAAAGGATGTACAGATACGATTACGTATCCCGTTGCTGTTTACGAACGCCCAATTCCTTCTTTCACAATGAGCCCTGATAGTGGATGTAGTCCGCTGTATGTTGAGTTTGAAGATGCCACGGTAAGCCACACCAATCGTCAGATGACACAGACTTGGCACTATGGCGATGGGTTTAACAGAATTGATACGGCTGAGTATGTTTACCTCAATTACTCGGGACGTACAAGAAATTATGACGTCACACTACAGATCACGACTGATCAAGGTTGTGTTTCCTACCTGACATTAGATAGCGCAATAACACTCTTGCCACAGCCGATAGCTGATTTTGAATCAGATCCATCAATTGATGCTGTGAGTACGGTTCGTCCTTTCATTCAATTCCAAAACACATCGAGTCAAGCTAGCCGATTCAAGTGGAGATTTGGTGATGGTCAGTCTTCTACAGAACACAATCCATTCTACGAGTATCAAACCGAAGGAGTATTCGATGTGGTTCTAATTGCCAAGAATGTATTCTCATGTACGGATACAATTCGTAAGACGGCAATTGTAGAACACGCAAACATCTTATTCGTTCCAAGTGCTTTTACGCCGAATGGGGATGGAATAAACGATGTCTTTTTTGCAAGAGGAATTGAGAATGTGACAGATTTTAAACTGGAGGTCTTTGACCGATGGGGACATGTAATTCACTCAGAAGAAGGACTTGCCGCCTTCTGGGACGGAAGAAACAATCAAAGTGGACTTGTTCAACAAGGTCTGTACACCTATCGTATCAGCTATGTTGATAAGACAGGGGAAGAATTTGATCATCAAGGCAGCGTATCAGTAATTGGAGTAGATTAAAATGAGAAACGCATTTAAAATATTGACCGGCTTAGCTATGTTGATGACCTTTGGGTTGTCAGAAGCACAAGCGCAGTGTGGACCGCATAATACCATCATGAACTATAACAATGGCCAGGATGGTAACATGTTCAACATTACCGCACTTCAGAATGTATATATCGACTCTGTGTGGTGTAATTTCGGTACAGGTACGATTTCAGAAATTGAGATTTGGACACGCCCAGGGACATTTGTTGGAAACGCAAACTCAGCGGCAGGTTGGACGATGATTGATAGCGTAACTAGCGTTACATCTGCTGGATTCAACCAATTCACTCATGTTGCAATTTGGATAAATCAATTTATTCCTGCAGGTAATACTGTTGCATTCTATGTAACAAGAGCTCAGTTGACGAATGCGGCACCTTGGATGCGCTATACGAATGGTCCAGGTGGTTCTACCGCTGGTCAATTGTACAATCAAAACACGGACATTCAAGTTTCCTATGCTTACGGTAAGGATTATCCATTCGGTACAACGAATTTTAATCCAAGGATCTGGAATGGACGAATATTCTATCACTGCTGTCCACCACCTCCTACACCACAACTTACCGCCGCACCTAATCAGGTATGCCCAGGCGACACATTTACATATTCAGTTCAGCCTTATTCTCTTGCCACTGGTTGGAATTGGATTGCAGGTAGTTCAGGAACAATCGTTGGGGTAAATAACGACAGTACTGAAGTTCAGATCGTGTTCAACGGAAACGTAGTGAACGATACGATCTGTATTGAAATGTCTGATACATGCACCACAGTTGATACTTGTTTCCCAATTGTCATTAATCCTCCTGGATCTGACGCTGGGCCTGATACATCAATATGTGCTACTACTTATCAGCTACAAGGAAACAATGGAACTGGAGTTTGGACAGTCATGGGCGGAGCTGGAACATTTGCTAACGCCAACTTAAGTACAACTACCGTTTCAGGTCTTGCACCTGGAGTTAACACACTCCGATGGACACTTGGAAATGCAGAATGTGATTCAACCTTTGATGAGGTTAACGTCAATGTGCTGCCAATACCCGTCGCAGGATATTCAGTTGATGACGGCTGCCATAATACAGCTATTGCATTCACCGACAATTCTTACGCTCTGGGAGGGACAATAATATCTTGGAACTGGGATGTAGATGGTGATGGCAGCTTCGACTACACCACAAATGCTTTCAATCACTCATATACCACATTAGGAGTACATCAATGCACGCTGGTCGTTATCGCAAATGGCGGATGTACTGACACACTCGTTCAGGCAGTCGAAGTCTTCCCAAATCCTATTGTAGGCTTTACGTATGATCCTGATTGTGAAGGAGAGGTAATTAACTTCACTGATCAAACAACGATTACTACTGGAAACCTCGATGTTTGGGAGTGGCAATTTGGAGACGGTTCTGCCCCGAGTGGAGCTCAGAATGCGGCACACGTATACGCCCAAGACGGGAAGTATGTTGTGACTTTGACCGTAACATCGCTCTTTGGTTGTGAAGTTTCCTACGCAGATACAATAGAAGTTTTCTCGGTGCCGGCCGTGGTTTTCACAATGCCACATGAGTGTGCTAATGATTCTGTGTTCTACACAGATATCTCGACGTCATCTCAAGGAACCATCAATTATTGGGAATGGGATTTTGGCGACGGAGCTCCTGTTGATTATAATCAAAACACAGCGCACGTATACCCCGGACACGGAACCTTTAATGTTCGCTTGACAGTTGCTACTGATAAGCAGTGTACAAGCACGGTTGTGTTGCCACACAAGGCTTATCCTGTTCCTGAACCTGCATTTTTACAAGAAGGACAGTGTGAAAGACAAACAGTTACGTTCACGGACAACTCCTACATTGATACAATGTTCAATTCGTCGTTGGTGAGTTACCACTGGGACTTTGGAGATAGTTCGGCCACGACCAACAAGACAGTGGGGCATTTCTATCAAGATCCAGGCTACTTCACATTGGCTCAAACACCATATTCAAATTATGGATGCCACACCACTGAGTTGACAGACATTTTACTCAGACCACGACCAGAAGCAAACATTCTGATTATGGACGATGAAGTTTGTGCCGACAATGAAGTTCATTTTAGAGATGAGACCTACTTTGACTATACCTATGACACAATTGGAGTAACTCAATGGTCTTGGAATTTTGGAGATGGAAAAACATCTTACGAGCAACATCCGGGACACGTTTATAGGGACGGTGGGTTCTTTGAATCCATGTTGGTTGTAGAAACGACGTTTGGCTGTATTGACAGTTCAACGAAAGAAGCGCTCATCTATCATAATCCAATTGCTGAGTTCTTGCCAGATACTATTGAAGGTTGTTCGCCACACTGTGTAACATTCTTCGATAAGAGTAGAATTGGTTCCGGTAGCGATCTCACTTATGCTTGGAGCTACGGCGATGGTGAGACTGGCGACGAGGTGAATCCTTCACATTGTTATTCAATTGAAGACGGATTAAACAGAAGTTTATTCAGTGTTTCTCTCCAAGTGACTTCTCCTTTCGGGTGTATGGATTCGTACACACACGATGAGAAAGTTGCCATCTATTCAAATCCACTCGCTGATTTTGAAATTGATGGTGAATATTTGACCATTCTCGAACCAACAGTGTTTGTCACAAACACATCGGTTGGCGGTGAGTACTGGCAATGGAGCTTTGGTGACAGTGCTTATAGTAGCCAGTTTAATCCTGGTTCACATACTTACCTTGAGCCTGGTACCTATAATATTTCACTTTTAACCAGCACTGATTTTGGATGTTTACACCAAATTAGCAAGGAGGTTTACATCAAACGTCATCAGACGATGTATATCCCGACCAGTTTTACACCAAATGGTGATGGACACAACGATTTCTTCCAAGTGGAAGGAGAGGATCTTGAATTCGTAAGAATGTGGGTCTTTGATCGTTGGGGTAAGCAGTTGTTCTATGGCGAAGGAGATGAAATGAGCATACCTTCCTGGGACGGAAAAATGGATGGTATAACATTACCAATTGGTAGCTACTCTTATGCTGTAGAGTACAAGCAATTTGAAAGAACAAGACAAAAAGTTTACGGCAATTTCATCATATCTAAATCAGACGATAAATAAGAAGCTATGAAATCAACTATTCTCACCATAATATCTGTCATTGCCATCTCTGCGATGAGCTTTGCACAATCTTCAGCAAATCAATCGGCGCCAGCTGATACTGAGCTTGGATTGTCATATGATATGTATGAAGTCGTCCTTGAATGGGATGAATGGAAGCAAACTCCAACCGCACAAAACGCTTGGATCGGCAATTACATCGAAGAATTTGATGTACCGACGAGCGGACAGAACGGGCTAGGTAGAAAAGAAACTTGGTTCAACTGGATGTCGCATCATCAAGCAGCGATGGATGAGTATTTAGTGCGACGAAGCGCTGCACAGGGACAGTAGAGCTTTACAATTAAGACAATCTCAAATCCTCAATGAACGCATCAATGTGTTGGTTGAGGATTTTTTGTTGCTCACTCAGACTAAGATCATTTTGCCAATCCGATCTCGCACTGAAGTAAAATTTGATCTTGGGTTCTGTGCCTGAAGGGCGAGCAGAGATCTTGGAGCCACTTTCAGTATAAAATTGAAGAACATTAGACGAGGGTAGATTTATCGCCGTCAATTCACCTGTAGACATATTTCGAGATTCACCTGAATTGATGTCGTCAATGCGAACAACTTTTTCGCCACCCAAGTTACTCGGAGGATCATTTCGGAATGCCTCCATCATGGACCTAATCTGTTCGCTTCCATCTCTTCCCTTTTTGGTGAGGCTGATCAATCGCTCCTGATAAACGCCATGTCGTTTGAAGATTTCCTCTAGCAAATTAATCCCACTTTTTCCAGATGACTTTGCGTCTGAGAGTAAATCACAGAAAAGAAGGGCAGATGTGAGCGCGTCCTTGTCTCGAACAAAATCGCCAACCATGTAACCGTAGCTTTCCTCACCACCGCCTACAAAGCGCCGTGTACCTTCATTGTCTCTTATCAGCTTAGCAATGTGTTTGAATCCTGTTAAACACACGTCAGCGCCGGCACCATAGTGGGACGCGACATCTCCAAAAAGATCGGAGCTGACAATGGTATATCCGATAAACTCGTTTCCCTGCAATTCACTTTTGTCAAGTAGATAATCGGTCAATAATACCCCGCATTGGTTTCCATTCAAGAGCGTCATTGTATCTCCATCGCGAACCGCAACTCCAATTCGATCACTGTCTGGGTCCGTTCCAATAACCAAGTCTGCTTTGACTTTGTCGGCGAGTTCTAGCGCCATATTGAGTGCTTCGCGTTCTTCCGGATTTGGACTATCGACCGTTGGGAAATCACCATCAGGAGTAGCTTGTTCTTCCACAACGTGGACGTCTGAATATCCTGCCCGCGATAGAAGCTCTGGGAGCATCGTGATAGATGTTCCATGAAGAGAAGTGAATACCACCTTCAAATTCGATGATTGGGACTTAGAAACTCTTTGCTTCAAGGAGTCAGCATAAAACGCCTCATCCAATTCACTCTCACTCGTAATGATCAGATCTTCTTTTGGAGTGAATTTAATATCACCGAGATCTGCAATGGCTTTAACTTCATTTATGATGCCTGCGTCGTGAGGGGCGACGATTTGGGCTCCATCTTCCCAATATACTTTGTAACCGTTGTATTCTGGTGGATTGTGGGAGGCGGTGATGACGATACCACTTTGACAACCATAGTGTCGGACAGCATACGACAGAAGGGGTGTGGGTCTCAGCTCACTGGTGAGATAAACCTTGATTTCATTTGCCGAGAGAATCTCAGCCGCCATTCGGGCAAGCTCGGGACTGTTATGGCGACAGTCGTGCGTTATGGCAACTTTGATTTCCTGAGATGGAAATTGAGTATTTAGGTAATTGGCGAGTCCCTGAGTAGAAGAACCAAATGTGTACTTATTGACTCGGTTTGATCCAACTCCCATTACTCCGCGCATTCCGCCGGTCCCAAACTCCAAATCCTTGTAGAACGCATCTTCGAGTGCATCTTCCGATCCCGCGAGGAGGCTGATTATGCCCTGCCTGGTGTTTTCGTCAATGCTTTGTTCTAGCCAACGTTCTGCTTTTTCCTTTGCCGTCATCAATCTGTATTAAGAACGGCCAAAAGTAATAGCCTGCAAGGCATCCTAGACCTCGATAATTCACATTAGCGAATGATTCCTTGCACCGCGATGAAATGGAATAGAACCGAGTGTCGTAATTTTGATGGAAATCAGATTATGAAACGCCATCTCATTCTTTTGCTCCCTGTTTTAATGCTTGCTTCTTGTGTGAACCCCGAACAAGAAGCGGCTGAAAAGGCACAACAAGATTCAATTCTTCAGGCCCAACAAGATTCTCTGCTCGATATGTTTAAAATCGAACTGGAGGCAATTTCTTCCAGCATAGAAGAAATCAATTTGCGAAATGGCATCATTGAGTTTGATACAACGGAAGGCAAGGTTCTCTCTAAAGAAACAATCATTGCCAAGGTTGAAAATTTAGATAACTATCTAGCGACGAATCAGTCGAAGCTCGATAATCTGTATAAGAAAATGCGCTCTAGTAATCTAAAAAACAAGGAGTTAGAGAATCTTGTAAAAAGCATGCAGGAGCGGATTGCCGAAAGAGAAAGCCAAATTGACGACCTCATGAAAATGCTGGGCGATCGTGATATGCAGATTGCTGAAATTAAGGAAGTGGTCGATAGCATGCGGATCGATCAGATTGAGCTGACCGAGGACTTGATCAATATGGATGAGGAAATGCATATTGTTCATTATACAGTTGGGGAGAAAAAAGAGCTTCTTGAAAAGGGAGTCGTTTCAAAAGAAGGAGGATTGCTTGGTATTGGAGCCTCTAAAAAGTTGGATGTGAGCAATCTCAATCCAGACGTTTTCAAGTCTACTGATCAACGAGACTTAGTGACTGTTCCACTTTATTCGAAAAAGGCAGAGTTGATCACCAACCATCCAAGCGGGTCATATGAATTCACTGAAAATGACAAAGGTGAAATTGAAGAATTGCGGATCGTGGACCGGAAGCGTTTCTGGTCTGCCACGGCCTACTTGGTGATTGAAGTGAGTAATTGATCTGTCCAATTCTTCCCTTGGTCTAATCATCATCCCAATTTATCCAATAGTTTTAGAATAGCGGACTGCGCACAGACCTTTTATGGTTTTTATCCGTCTTATACGTGATGGGAATTATGCGCATGGTTCGATATAAGTACTTGCTGAGCAAAAGAAGGCGATATGCTTCGCTTGCTCTGTCGCTCGCACTTGCCCATGCTTCCTTTGGTCAGGTCAAGTATAAGTCAGTCGGTAACGGCATGGCTGATATAGAACTGAGCTTGGAACAAGATCAAAAGTTCATGCTCAAGCTAGATCGAGCTGATGAGAACAAGAACTATAGAATGAAAGGGACTTGGTCAGTAGAAGACAACAACTATGTGCTTCAGTTCAAGCGACCCAAAATTGATGTTTCTACTTTGTTCAGCAGCAACACTGGATTTCACAAACGCATTAAAATCACAGACGACAAAACTGTTAAATTCTCTAGCTCACAAGGCGGCGTCGTGATTTTTGGAATCTACTGCCCCAGAGATTCTGTACTGGTTTAAAGCTCTCTGAACGAGTAGATATCCGTCTGAAACACGCTCAGACTATCCACATAAATGCTATTCCAAAACTTTTGCTCCCGAACGATGCTGTCTCCGTCGATATCGAAGAGATACTTGGCGTACGTCGTGTACTTGAGCACCCCTTCTTCATTGTAGTAATCGGTAATATTTCTAGTGGGTTCTCGACTGTTTGATTCACCGAAGAGCTGAAGATCTCCATGATTTATAGTCGGTGAATTTTCATCCTTGAAAGTGAACCTTGAAATGGCTACGGTGTACAGATCGTCCGGATAGTAAGCCGAATCTTTTGATAGAAGCGATCCTTTCCATTTATAGCGATGCTCACTCTCCAATTTTTCGTTTTTAAAGACCCGTTTTGTTATTTTTCTCTTCAAACTGTCATAGCCGATTTCTGTAGTACGAATACCATGATCAATTTGATAAACGAGTTGATTTTCATTCAAGTGATATGTCATCGCCCCGACTTCAATTCTGTTGAGCGAATAGCGCGCCTCGTCTGTTCTCAGAAAATACAGCGAGCTACCTCCCTCATCACTCGTATAGACATCGGTACTCAGTAAATCCATTTCCTCTCCGTACTTATATACGCGACGAGAACGACCATTAGCAGCCGATGGAGTGTGGATGCTATGGCTAATTAAGAAGTGAACTCTTGCAATCGTGTCAAACAGCGAGTCTTGATCATCCGCAGACGGATTTGGAATCAAATCATCACCCTTAGAGCAAGCACTACTAAGTAGGATGATAAACGCAGCTAACATTCCGATTGGTAGAAATTGTTTCACGGGTGCAAAGGAATTAAAAGGAAGACGCGATACTACGGCTGTGAGTTTGCGGTAGACTTGGCCGGGTCGTATTTGATAAAGAAGTTTATCCAAATAGAACGGCCTAGACGAAAGGTCAACGGTGCGAGAGCAACGATGGCCAATATGATTCCAATCAGATACCCATGCAATGCCCATTCACCTCCAAGAATTCTCATCGCAAGAAAAACGGCAATTCCGATTCCAACGGTTAGCCCATAGTTCACAAACATGGCGCCGAAGAAGAAGCCAGGTTCCAATTGATAGGTCTGTCCGCAATGTTCACATTTATCAACCATGTCGAATATGCGGTTGAGCTTATACGGATTCTTCACATTGAAGAGTTCTCCCACATGACACTTTGGACATTTTTGCCCGAGAATACTGTAAAGTTTGCTGCCTTTTAACATGCTCAGATTTTACGGCAAAGCTCGTTCTGAAAAAGCAATTTCAATCTGATTTTCAGCAGAATTATCCACCCAGGATAGAAATTTTCTGAATGCTCGTTTCTTGTGTTTCAAGATTCGTGATTTGTATGATATGAATACCTCCCTGCCATTTGCTGACGTCTGTGGTAATCAAGCTCGAACGAAAAACTTGCCTGTAAATTAGATGGCCACTCATGTCAAACACCTCCACCAAAATCTCGTCGCTCACCCGATTTTGTATCGCGAGTGAAAAGCGTGTTGATATGGGGTTTGGGAATATTTTGACAGTGTTTAGCCCCAACTCAATGTACTCAACTGATAGGATGGGTGAAGGGCCGTTTTCTCCCAGCTCGAGTTGATAATAGTTCTTTTGGTTTTTAGCGGGATGATCATCGACGGTTGAACCAGTGTTTGGCACACTAACCCAGTTCATGGGACTGCGAAAGATCAACACGCACGGAATCTCCAATGCCAACAAGTGCATGCTGTTTGCGGCCATGGCTTACAACCTGAAAAAGTACCTGAAGTTCACGAAAAAGCTGGTGAAAACTGAAGCCAAAGTGGTTCAAAGAAGCATGCTCGAATTACTCAGAGAAATAGGGCTGATTTTCAGCCAGTATCCGAGCCTGAAATTTTAGAAACTCTGGGTTAAACCCAAAAATAAAGCCTGCTTAAACAGGCTTATTTGATGTCAGATTTTGAAGAAAAGAGGGTTGCGCATCAGTTACTTTTGTTGTGAAAAGTTTAAAATGTTATTTGGCCACCAAGTACAACTCCATGGCTAAAAGCATTTCTTACACTATGTGTCTCACCAGGAGGGAATGGTGCGAATGGATTACTTCCGCTGATCCAATTCAAAGGGACGTAACCATCGGTTCTAAACAGTTCAAGAAAGAGTTTAGAAGATTTTTTAATCATGACAGAATAGCCTATAACAATTTGATTTTGTCTTTCCCAAGGTGCACCCGATGGTCCTGCAACAAAATCAGAAAATTCTGCAGAAATAGAATGTTTAATCTCAGAATTACTATTAAAAGTGTATTTAACACCAATGTCTTTAGAAGAAACTTTTGATGCTGCATATATGTCAAGAGGTGGTGCAGGATTATGAGTTCCAGGCCAAAGGTTAAGCGTTTTGGCAAATCCCCCTTTAATAGTAATTCTGTCATTCAGCAATAATTTTCCGTAAGCAGTCCAAGCGGGGTTGTTTTCGTAACAAGGATCAAAATGAAAAACTGGAAATTCATGGCAATAGGCACTTCCATGTAAATAGGACCCTCCAAAAATAAATCTATTGTTTGAACCTAAATTTACAGTGTAGTTAACATCAACAACGAAATTATTTAGTTTGGAAGGTATGTTCGTAGAATCTCCTACCGGTGTGTTCATAGCCCTAAATTGAGCACCACCTTGCACAGCCATTACTGTAGTATGTAGGCCCCATTTTTTAAATCCAACTTGTGCACCATATCCTAATCCACCAAACGCGTGCCAGATAGTTGAATTGGTGAACGGACTTACTGTACCCATTTGACCAAACGGGGCGTCCATCTTTCCAATTGCTCCATAAACCGGAAATTTATTAAGGTCTCCGATAAGTATAAACCCTTTCCGTAGTTGAATTTGATTTCTTTCCAAATATGTAATTAAACCGGTGCCAAAACTCTGCTGTGGATTATATAGTAATTCTGAATAGGCTGCCAACCAGTTATTAATAGTACCTGCTATTGATAATTGAAATGAATGAAGAACGGCCTCACTTACCTCTGTTCCTATTTGATTATTGGCAGTTGGGTGCCGCATTAAGTAGCCAAACTTCGAATCTGTATTCGAGACTTGATAGTCGCCAAGCGCAATTAAGGAGCTTCCGATTATCACGGATCCAGAATTAATGTTTCCTTTTTCTCGCTCACTGATGAAGATGTTAACTTTTCTTAGGTCCTCGTTCGGTTCCAGCATTTTATAAGAAAATTCCGAATTCAGTCCGATGGTAACTTTTTTCAAAGAGTCTTCTTTGTTTTGAGCCAAGGTAGCAAGAACATTTACTAAAGAAAGTAGACAGGTAAGTATTAATGTTTTATTCATTTTTCACAACGGGTTTGACTATGAACTCGTGCGGATCTCGATCCTCAAAAGTTGTCGCCAAGGATAAATTTGAGTTGAAAGATAGAATTTCAGTCTAACTCTTAATGAGCATGGTTTATAGCCTTTGTTGGCAGTAGTTATTAATTATTTCCACCCATTAAATTGTCCAGCTTGACCGATATAATCAATGATCACAGGCTCTTTAATTTCCTCAATTGATTTTATCTTAATGTATCTCGTCTGATCTCCGCTGCCCATCGAAGGTTTAGGATCAAATGCCGCCCCATTGAGAAACACGATATTAGCCGAGACTGCGTATGCAGCCACCTCTATTAGCCAACCTAACTCTTTCGTGCCGTAAAATGCGCTTCCCCATTTTATGGCATATTGAAGATTAGGAATTGAATCATGACAGAAGAAGATCAAAATCCACTTGACAACCTATCGGAAGAGGAGATCATCACATATTTTCCAAATTAAGGAGGAAATATCTTGATAGTTGGACAAAGGGTTTCTGTAGTTATTTGAATTGGGGAAGTTAAAAGAAAACCGATTTAGAATATCCCACCCCTGAAACACAAAAAGCCCCTACCAGAAGGTAGAGGCATCATGTTGTAAAATAAAAGATTTATAATCCTCAGGGAAATCTTTACACCACCCAAGACTGTATTATAACCTTAAACAACCCCATAGATTTTGCAACGGGAAAACAGATCTGAAAACCCCTTGGGGTCAAACACAGCTTACCGATTAACTGAGGACACTCGAAAAGGGTTAATAGGTGATTGTTGCCTAACTTGAAAAATAAAAAAGCGCAACTACCTTTTATGCAAGGAGTTACGCTTTTTACTTGTGGAGCTGGTGGGAGTCGAACCCACGTCCAAACAAGGAACGAGAATGCTTTCTACAAGCTTAGCCTATTGTTTAGGTTTTCGATTATTCTCTGCCCAAAGGCAGGCTAAGAATAACTTAGCTTCTTAAGTTTTGGATTAAAGCCGAAGCATCTTTATTCCTATTCTATCATCGACCGCGCCTTCATTAGCTCAGGGGATAGACAAACCCGAACCGAAGACGTCCTGTTCCGATATCTAATACCGGAATTAAGCCTAATCTCCTATCGGATGATTAAGCTGCAAGAGCGTAAGAAGTTTCGCCAGTTAAAATTTGAACAACGTTTTGACGAGGTGCTATTCAAACCCCGGCTTGCTTACACAAACATTCATCTCGCTGTCAAAACCAGTCAGCCCCAGATTTCAAATAACTAGTGCAAAATTACAATGACACCGCCTTCAACAACGTTTTATTACCGATGGAGTTGTTTTATTCTGAGAGAATATTCCTGAATCGACAATCCCTGCGTGATTACTTCAATATTTTTGTGCCGAATTGAGGTGGGTACTTATCATAGCAATTTTAGTCCTCTGCGCTGTCGAAAGCAGCGCCCAACGTTACTATTGGCAATCCGGAACCAAAGAGAAGAAGATTAAAAATCTGACCATCGATGGCGGCGGTGGATTCCGAATGTATACGGGCGACATCAAAACGGATGGCTCCTTGTTCAACAAATGGAAGCTGGCCTATGGCCTTGGTGCGCGATATCAATGGCGCCCTAAAATTGGTTTTGCATTGGAGCTCGCCGGACGTAGTTATGAAGGCGAAAAGGATCACGGTGGATATGAAGACGCGCTGGATCAAATGACCGGGAAACTCTGGGAAGGAAATCTCACCTTCCAGTATAGTTTCTTGCGCTGGGAAGATTTCACCGTAAGGCAATTTACCGATAGAGATCCTGTCCGAAAGACAAATGGATATGTCGGAGTGGGTTTCGGCGGTGCGCTGTTCAGCTCGTCCTATACATCTAGAATGTATGTCAAGCAAACGGTCACTTGGGTCGATTCCATTACGATGATAAGTACGGATACCACCATTTTTGTTCCCATCGACAACTCAGGATCGGGTGGAGGATTTGGAATGTACGTTCCAGTGGTATTCGGAATGCGATACCGATTCACCCCAGCGTGGAGCTTGGGATTCGAAATGCAATACCATGTCTATATCACCAAAAATATTGATGCGCTTGCTACCAAGAAATATGACGGTATGTTCACTGCTTTCGCTAGAGTAGGATACACGTTCGGCCAAAAGAAGCGTCAAGGCGACGTCAAGAAGTTCAGCAAGAAAGGAAAGGGTAGATGATAAGAATTGGCGTGATTCGAGAGGGCAAAGTTCCACCAGATGAGAGAGTGCCCTTGACACCAAATCAGTGCGTTTCTATCGTCCAAGAACATCCCGACATCTCCCTAAAAGTTCAAGAGTCAGCCGTAAGACGAATTCAGGATGAAGAGTACGTCGCTGCAGGAGTTGATATGGCCGCAACTGTAGAAGATCAGGAGGTTCTCGTTGGAGTGAAAGAAGTGAAGATCGATGATCTAATTCCAAACAAAACATACTTGTTCTTCTCCCACACCATCAAGCTGCAGGAATACAACAAGCCGTTATTACAAGCCGTGCTCAACAACAATGTTCGGCTCATTGATTGGGAGTGTTTGACCGACGCGTCGGGAAGACGGTTGATCGGCTTTGGGCGCTACGCCGGAATTGTCGGTACATACAATGCATTCAGAACATATGGGCTTAAACACAAAACATTCGACCTGAAAAAGGCGACAGATTGTGTTGATCGGAAAGAACTCCAGTCGGAGCTCATGAAGATCAAGATTCCACCTCTGAGAATCCTCTTGACCGGCAGAGGCAAGGTGGCAAAAGGAGCCATGGAAATTTTAGATGAGCTTGGAATTGAGAAGGTGGGGAAGCGTGACTTCATCTCTAACGATGGTGAGCGTCCGGTCTATTGCCAAATCACCTTCAAGGATTATTTTAAGCATAAGTCTGAATCTGAATTTCAAACCTCGGATTTCTACGAACACCCGGAGAATTATGAATCTCAATTCATGAAATATGGTGCTCATGCTGACTTACTGATCACAGGCCACTATTGGGATTCGAACGCACCATTTCTTTTTACCAGAGATGATGTGCGAAGGCCTGATTTCAATATTGAATTGGTTGCGGACATCAGTTGCGACATCGACGGCCCAGTTGCATCTACCATCAGACCATCCACGATTGCGGATCCGCACTATGGGTATGATCCCAAAACTGAGAAAGAAGTAGCATTTGATGGTGCCGGTGCGGTCACCGTTATGGCAGTCGACAATTTACCCTGTGAGCTACCTCGAGACGCAAGTTTTGATTTTGGCGAAATGTTCATTCACCACGTGTTGCCGTCATTTTTGAATGGCGACAAGCATGGGATTTTAGATCGAGCGACAATCGCTCAAGATGGAAAGATCACTGACCACTACTCGTATTTGAGAGAGTGGGTGAATAGCTAAGCGCGCTTCAATGCACTTATCGTCTCCGATGGATTGTCCGACTTGTAAACGGTGCTCCCAGCTACGAGCGCATTTGCTCCTGCTTCTACCAGTTTCGGGGCGTTTTCGAGATTCACACCTCCATCAACTTCAATGATCAAATTTGGATTTGAAGCGTTGGCCATTGCTCTCAGGGCCTTAATCTTATCATAAGATGACTCAATGAATTTCTGACCTCCATACCCTGGATTGACACTCATGATCAAGACCATGTCCAAATCTGGCAGAATACTGGATAGTACACTTATTGGAGTATGTGGATTCAGCGCGACAGCGGCCTTCATTCCTTCTGCTTTAATGGCTTGAATGGTTCGGTGTAAGTGAGTGCAGGCTTCATAGTGTACAGTGAGAATGTCGGCTCCTGCCTTTTTAAAGTCGGAGACATATTGATTCGCGTCTTCGATCATCAAGTGAACGTCAAGCGGCTTTGTCGTGTGCTTTCTGAATGCCGCGATGATGGGTAGGCCAAAGGAAATATTAGGAACAAATACGCCATCCATCACGTCGAGATGAAACCAATCCGCCTCGCTTGCATTTAGCAGTTCGGATTCCTCTTTAATTCTTCCAAAATCGCAGGATAGGAGAGAAGGGGCGACGATCGTGTTACTCATGGCGCAAAATTAGATTTTCATTCTTCAACTCAGTGGAATGATCATGTGGAATGATCCATTCTTTAGATCATCTTGAAGATTAGCCTTTAACTGAGAACTTAGCAATTGAATAAGCTTAAGCCCAATCCCACCTTCGGTCTGAATTTTACTCTGGTCAAAGCTCTTTCCGCTGTCCTTATACTTGAGTTCGACTTTGCCACCATCGGAGCGCAAGTAGATATCGATTGATCCTTGATCTCCGTCTTGAAAAGCATGTTTGATGGAGTTGGAGATGAGCTCATTCACAATGAGGCTTAACGGTAGTGCGATATCCACGTTGAGATTGACATTAGAAATGTCGAGGTGCAGGTCAATCTTTTTCTCCGCAGGAGCATACGATGAAATGATTTGATGACAGAGAGAATCAAAATGAGAGTTCATGTCAATTTCATCGATCGTGTCAGAATCATATAGCTTTTGGTGTATCGAAGCCATCGCCTGAACTCGAGCCTGTCCCTCATTGATGACCGATTTCGCTATGGGATCCGATACGTTTTTCGATTGAATGAAAAAGAGACTTGAGATCATTTGCAAGTTGTTCTTTACACGATGGTGCACCTCCTTCACCAGTAATTCCTTTTCGTGAAGTGTCTTCTCGAGTTCTGTGCTTTTAACTTTCAATTCATCGCTGGTAGCCGCGAGTTTCTCTTTTTCCTTGAGGAGTCGATGGTAGAATTGGTAGATGAGAAGAATAACAAGAACACCTACAAGGATGACAATCGCGATCAGGATGAGCAACCGGTATCTCTTTTCTTCTTCCTCGGCGATCACCTTGGATTGCACATTGGCTTGGGCAAGTCTTTCTTCTTCGAGAATGGCCGTGAACGCAATCTGCTGAGCTTGTGACTTTTCAAGACTTCGGTTTTGAAGCAGTATGTCCCACATGGCCACATAACCCTTGGTCAAAGCATGAGCACTGTTAAGTTGATTGGTGCTCTCGTAGAATTTTATGCGGTGACGCAATAAAATATGGTATTGTTCTGGATTAGGAAAACGGAGCAATAATTTCTCGGCTCGCCTCAGGGTTGATTTTGCGAGGTCAAATTGGTCAATTTCAATAAGGGCGGCAGCGAGCTGAAGAGTGCTGGATGTTCCGTCTTTGACTTGTTCATTAAATTCCTGAGAATGAAGATAGAACGAGGTATCAGCCTTGAAAAGAGGAATCGCTTTCAGGAAATCACCTTGATCATAGAAGAGTGAGGCTCTCAAAAATCTTAGTTCTTCCGCGTAACTTCCAGACGAATCGGACAGAGCGTTTTGGATTAAGTAGGAATTTGCTTGATCCAAATAAAATAGGGCGCTATCCACTTTTCGCAAATTTTGATAAGCCTTACAAAGAGTTAAACTTGACTGAAATGAGTTCTCAAAATAACCGGCTCCCGACAATATTTTCGATGAATTTTTCAAAACGTCCAGCGCCAGGTTGAAGTTTCGAGTTTCATAGTTGACTAGAGCAATGAAATGATTTGGAACTAGTGATTCCCAATGCGCCGGAGCTTCTTCCCAATTGATCGTCCTGTGAATTTCAATTGCTTTTGCGTAGGAATGTAGATCGAAGTAAAAATTACGCTGAAGTACTGTGATCTGTACAATTTGTTGATCGCTCAGCTGCCCATTCGCTAGCAGCTTGTTGAGGATAGAAAGTCCATTTGAATAGTCTCCTTCAAGTCCCGCTCTGATTGCGTCTGATTGTAATTCTCCAAATGATTTGGGGTCAGTTGAAGACTCCGTTGTTTGATTATTATTTTCTTCTTGACTTTGGACCAAGAAAATAAATGAAACATTCAAGGTCAAGACGAGTATAACTGCCTTGATGACTGAGAGGTATGTGGAAATGGAAGCTTGTTTTCGCACAGATCAAACATAGTAGATAATTCTGCTGAGCACTTGCTTCTGTAAATTTCTAACCAACCTCTTGCTTATAGATTGCGTTTTAACTGTTCTTTAGCACCACTTTGCTAGATATCATGCGGGTTTCACGTTGATCCAAATGAACTATAGTGTGGAGCCAATAGAAACTAACCTAAGGCCCATTGATTGCAGGTGTTACGGACATTTTGAAAATCTTTGGACCAGCAATCAGAGAAGAACTGAAAATGATGCGCTCGGTCGTTTTTCAGGACAGTGTTCAGTTTGAGACTGACTACGGATTATTAGGAAAAAACTGGTGATATTACTAAGCCTATGCCTATTGGTATGCGGTATGCGTGCGTCCGATTTGGGCCCCGGTGATATTGCCTTTACCTCCATGAATGCTGATGCACCAAAGATTTTCAGCTTCGTCCTTCTTACTGACATTCAAGACTCAACAGGAATTTATTTCACCGACAATGGATGGAATGATACCAGTTGGCACAATACCTCTGAGGGTACTTTGCTTTGGTACTACATCGGAAATCTGCCTTGTGGAACAGAAATTCGGATTCACCCTGGGCCCGATAGTTCCAATATTGGAGACATCGTTGATGTAGACAACGGATTTGATATCAACGCATCGGGCGATGCGATTTTGGCATATCACGGGACGGGCTTAAATCTTCCCACTACATTTCTTGCTGGAGTAAATATTGACAACGGAGGTTGGCTAACCACGCCTGTAAATGCCACTGATTCTAAGCTTCCCCCCGAGTTAACAGATGGGGTCGATGCGATTCTACTGAACCCTCACCAAGATAATTGGCAGTACAGTTGTGTGCGAACTCGCGGATTGGCAACAAGTATTCGACAGGAATTGATGGATGTGAGTAACTGGGTGTTTAACAACGTAACGCCATATACTCCAGACGCTTGTGTGAAAGGATGTTCGGAAATTGAGGACTACGTTAAACGACCAGGATCTGGAAATACCCTTCGTTTTGATGGTTCCGATGACTATGTTGACTGTGGGTCTGGTTCAGATTTTCAAATTCAGGAAGCACTTCAGCCGGTACTTCTGGGGCAGATGAATCGTCCGGATCTTCTGGTTCTTCAGGAACGGCAGGATCCTCAGCATCCAATGACCAAAGTCAATCTCAAAATGACAGGCCCTTTAAGACCGCTCAGCCTGTGATCGAAGACGATGGTCCAGGGACCAAGACTGCAACCGCGGTTATGGATGACAGCGACTGGAGAATTGGAGATGATATATTGGAAGTTGAACAAACCGAGCGAGGCTGGGACGTTCACTTTGACTTCAATAAATTCCTACTGAATGATGGTCAAATAGAGTACTTATATCAAGTTGTCATTCCAATGCTAAGGGACAACCCGAATATGGAGCTTGTACTGGAAGGACATACGGATAGCCGAGGTTCAGATGAAGTGAACTATAGAATGGCTGTACTCAGAATTTCCAATGTGTTGTATCACATCGAAATGGCTGGTGTCGAGGATACACGTTTGAAGGTCGTTCCAAAGGGTGAGTCTGCTCCAATAGGAGACAACGGTACCGCTGAGGGTAGAGCTAAGAATAGAAGAGTAGAAATAATTAAGGTCGAGTAATTCCTATCCTAGGTAAGACTTAAGAAGCTTACTTCTTGAAGTATGCCGCAATCTTCGAATAGCCTTCTCCTTAATTTGACGAACACGCTCTCTTGTTAGTTCGAATTCCTCGCCAATTTCTTCCAAAGTCATTGGATGCTGCCCTGTAAGTCCAAAATAGAGACGTATCACATCTGCTTCTCTTTCGGATAAAGTAGCGAGAGATCTTTCGATTTCACGACGCAATGACTCATTTAACAGGCTTGACTCAGGATTCTGATGTTGCTCACCCGGCATTAGGTCATACATATTCCTGTCATCATCCTCGGCTCCTGGCAAAGGAGCGTCCATAGAAACATGTCGTCGGTTATTCTTTATATTCTGGGAAACATCCTTTTCTGGAAGCTCCAGAGCTGATGCCATTTCATCTACGGTCGGCTCTCGCTCATACTTCTGCTCAAGCTCTGCATAGATTCTATTAATCTTATTGATGTTTCCAATCTTGTTGAGAGGAAGCCTCACAATACGTGCTTGTTCAGCTAATGCTTGTAGAATTGACTGTCGAATCCACCATACAGCGTACGAAATGAACTTAAAGCCGCGCGTTTCATCGAATCGCTTTGCTGCCTTAATTAATCCGAGATTACCCTCATTGATCAAATCTGGAAGGCTTAGGCCTTGATTTTGATACTGCTTGGATACCGACACTACAAAACGAAGGTTGGCCCGGACCATTTTCGCTAAAGCAATTTGATCGCCTTGTTTGATGCGCTTTGCAAGTTCGACTTCCTGCTCCGCTGTAATCAAGTCTTCACGACCAATTTCAGTAAGGTATTTATCGAGAGACGCTGTTTCTCGATTTGTAATCTGCTGGGTAATTTTTAGCTGACGCATAGGTTGATTTTTCTCATGATAAAGAAACGTCAACACCAACGCCAAAAAGAAAGGCGGTATTTAGATTTATAAATACCGCCTTGTTAAGAGTGCTGTAAACAGTGGGGTTTATTCCACTGGCTTCTGTTCTGGCCGTGGCATGAGAGCTTTTCTAGAAAGTCTCAATTTTCCCGTTTTTTGATCGATTTCGATCAATTTTACCTTCACTTGGTCGCCTGGTTTGAGGACATCTTCGACATTCTCAATTCTTTTATGGTCAATTTCAGAGATGTGAAGGAGGCCTTCTTTACCTGGAATGATCTCAACGAATGCACCAAATGCAACTACGTTTTTAACCTTACCCATGTATTCTTCGCCAACTTCTGGCTTAGCAGTGATTCCTTTGACCATTGCCATTGCCTGATTCATTCCTTCAACATTGTCACATGCGATTTGAACAATACCATTGTTCTCATCTTCTGTGATGCTGATGGTTGTACCTGTTGTTGCTTGAATCTCTTGAATGATTTTTCCACCTGGACCAATCACAGCTCCAATCTGATCCTTTTCAATGAGAATTGTTTCAATTCTTGGAACGTGTGGTTTGTAATCTTCTGTTGAAGCATAACTCCACCAATTCTTACAATCACCACAATTAAAATGATATAACAATTCTGTTGAATAGCTAATCATACTTATTTCCTATGTGTGTATGCATCTGTATCAGTAGAAGGTACTACTTGATATGCGCCTTTATTA